>Ga0255765_1001198_pt1 | contig 32733 bp, 23 predicted proteins | sample 041ome_8_FD_179965 | JGI IMG/M metagenome (GOLD analysis project Ga0255765, IMG submission 179965) | Coastal salt marsh microbial communities from the Groves Creek Marsh, Skidaway Island, Georgia - 041407BS metaG (version 2) | ecosystem: Environmental > Aquatic > Marine > Intertidal zone > Salt...
CGGTTTTGCATCGGCGTACTTTTTCGTCGCTGCATATTCAGCCATGCTAGGTGTACTAGGAATTGAAGAAATACCTATAGCTTATTTGATTTCAGGATTTGGTGGTGTGTTGTTAATCAAGGGATTTCAAAGGTTACAAAAAGATTATGGCGCATCAAATAGCCATTTTTTACTTACTGGAATATTTACGGCTTGGATGTGGGGGTTATTTTATCTGAATCAACACGAGTTTAGTGGTTTGATTCAATGGTGGGTGGGTATTCTTAGTTTTATTCTTGTTATTCCTTTTAGTGCAGTATTTGCCATGAATATTGGCACGAGTTGCTTTCAAGTACTTGGTGTAACTAAAGGAAAAAAATGGATGGCAAAATTGGGAATAGCCGAAACGATGGCAGCAATGCTTGCCTTTTTGTCAGCTCCAATTCTCGTAGAAACGCTAGGTCATCCATCTTGGCTATTTTTTATAGGGGGCGCGGCTATAATCCCATTGATAAGGTTGAGTGTGATAGGGTACCAAAAGAAAGAGGGCAGTCAGTCAACATATTCACTACAAAATAAAGTAGAGCTAAAATTATTATGGCGATCTCCATTTTTCAAGAAAGTAATAGTAGCTACTTCCATCTCTGTAGCAATGATTTATTGGGTGGATTATACTTATATTATTTCAGTCAGGAATTTGGCCAGAATCAACCAGATGACCACATCTGAGGTTGTATCCGTCTTTTTCGCTATCGTAAAAGTGGGTGAATTAATAGGTTCATTGTTTTCTGCTGATCTTATCAGGCAGTTAGGAACCCAGCGATCCTTAAAGGTGTTTGCATTAATTCTTCTCTCTGTTGCCTTTTTAATCATCCTATTATTTGTGGGTTTTGAGACTCCTATCGCCACCTTGGTTGTTTTTATTATTAGTCTAAAATGGTTTGAACGTGTGGTAAGACGAACAATTGAATTACCCGCCAATAGGATTGTTTTACAAGTTGCTAAACCAGAAGAAAAACTTGGATTACAAACAGCCTTGGAGGGTACCGTTAGTCAGTTAGCCACGATTGGTGCAGCACTTTTGGCTTGGTTGATTTCCTCCCAGTACAAGAATGTAGATAGCATCGAGTTTCTCGTGTTATTGGTAGGCTTTATAGGATTGGTCTCCATTTACTGGGTGACAAGGGTGTTTAAGGTATCTGAAATGTATCGAGATCGACTTTCAAATTACCTTAAGGATATTTCAGCAGAGAATAAATCTGAGGTAAAAGAGTCTAAAATTATTGAACAACAAAAAGAAGAAGAAGTAATTGATTCTAATGAAGCGGTACGCAGGCTTTATAATGAAAAATTCATTCATCAGTTTTCTGCTCTAGAGGACCTACCGGATAAGCTTTCGGATATTTCAAAAATCATTGAAATGACGGATGCTGCTTCTTTATTATTAAAATCCGAGATTTTGAGAAGATACCAATCGGTGAGTGATGAAACGGAGATACCCGAATCAATGCAAACCAAATACAATGTGATGCTCATGAATATTGGTGAATCACTTGTTTGGTTGGATTTGTGTATGGCGGATCTAAGATTAGAAACGGAGGAAGAATTTTATCTTTACGTAAGCCTAAGTCAGAGTAAAGACTTATTTATCAAACAGCTTTTCACCTTGCTTTCATGGAAATATAGTTCAGAGGAAATGAAAGTGATTGAGGGGTTTATGAAAGGTGATGCAGCAGGAGCCGATGACTCACAGTTTGCCATGGAGTTGTTGGATACCGTACTACCCAACCTATTAAAACCTTATTTATTACCTGTTTTTGAATCGACTTCACTTGAAATGAAAATCAAGCGTTGGAAACAATTTTTTCCGGCATATCGTTACAGTAATGATGAGCGATTAAAGGATGTTGTCATGAGGGACTTTGCACTGCTTACGTTGTCGAGTAAGTTTTGGGCGCTACGTGTGCTTGCTTTACGAGGTAAGAATTTAGACTTCGTACATCCGTTTGATAAATCAAGTATTGTAGCCCTAAGGGCTGCTGCTGCACCGCGTGTTTCAACCTATGGGAGCTTTGTGGAGAGATTTGAAAAGCAGCTGGACTATCGCAATATGGAGGAAGTTTTTATTCAGTCTGAGCTGTTTTGTCAATGGCTAAACGATAATGAGAGTTTTTCTAATTCACAGAAATACGCGAATAGCCTAGAAAGCTATATCTCAGAGCATTACAATAAATTAAAATCTATTCTTTAGTAGCGTCGTTTTTAAATTCGCCTTTGGGTTTTATTCCCTTCTGGATCATTCTATTACGATTTACTTTGGTTATCTCAAGGCCTTGAACATTTAGAGGAATTTGAATATTTTTCTTCTTACTGATACAGGCTTTACCCTTATAAACAATAACATGCCGCTCATCTATAATCGTATCGGGAAATAGATAGTAAACATCCTCTTCTTGATTTCGAACGAAGCGCAGTTGGGAGTTTGCCTCCTCGGCAAACTGTACCCATAGAGTATCTCCTGTTTTTTGTCTTAATACTCCAGTGCTTACTTTGGTGAATATGAATTCATCAATTTCACGTTTTCGGAAAATGTAATGACCTCCAACCTTATTTGAAAAATCTACTTCGCGTTTGCCTGATTGCAGGGTGAATGAACAAGCAGGAACATAGTTTAGTTGATATAACCAATTGGTGTCGGTAATGTATCGATTGATAAACTTTTCTGAGAACCGCTTAGTTGAGCAAGAGGTGGATTGCAAAACAAATAAACCAAGTATGGTTGATACAATCGGTAAGTTAAGGCGTGTTTTCATGAACCCTTGCTCGTCTTTTAACGTAATTTTGGAAAAGGTAATGGATTCCTAAACCAAATAATCCGCCTACGATAAACTCTAAACCACTATTAAAAATTATCCCAAGTAATCGCAATGTGATGGTAATAAAAATCATCAAGATGGGTACTACTATTAGGTAGACGTTGTCGTACAACATCATGATCCTGACTTTTTCATCAAACATGGCGAGAACTAAACCAAGCAGTGCACAAATGGTTAGGATAGAGAAAAACATACCAAATGTTTTCATAAGTCCTTTGTATTCCGAGCTGTAGGTCTGGGCTTTCGCCAATTGAGAGATCTCTGGTTTTTCTGGTAAGAACGGATTTTCCGACAAGTTGATTGCCGTCATAATTAAAGCTTGATTCACCGATAAAATAGAGTCGATGTTTGCATCTTCTGGTATGGCTGGATAGTCTTTGAGAATATCTTTTTTTGTTACCGACTTTGGGAAAGCAAATTTCTTGTATAAAAGTGGCCATAGTTTAGAATACTTACTAACAGCTCCACCCAACTGATAAAGCCCTAGCCCTTTTAAATTTTTTGTATTTGTATAGTCTGCTTTTAATGAGACAGAGGGTAGGTTTTCACCCCAGTTAATGTACCATTGGTCATTGCTAGAAAAAGTAATATATTCTTGAGGGGTTTCTTTTTGTTGGTGAGGTCTAAATCGAACACAGTAATCTTCTTCGAATGTGGCAAATGGAACATGAGCAAACAATTTTGCGTCATTTGTGGTTCCTGCAGCCTCATCCATCACGTATTGCCTTGCATCCAAACCAAGGACCAAAATGATTTTTTCTGGTTTGACCCCATTTTTTACTAAATCCGTAAAGGATTGATCGATGGATAAGACTTTGGGTAGATTAGAAACGAGTGGTGAGGTTGGTCCGCAAATGTTACCCTCATAATTTTGGTAATCCATCGCCATCAACAGCACCCGGTCTGCAATTCGGCTAATTTCTTTGGATTGATAGTTATTATCTATGTCGTTTGGTGGTAATGATATCGTCAACTCAAAACGTGGAGATGCCTCTCCCAAGCGATATTTCATGTATCGGATAAACTCTAAAAAACGAGGAGATTGTGATTTCTCTAAACCAAAAAAGTCAATCACAATACCTGAACCATTTTTCTCACTTATCTCATTGATAATGTTATCGGCAAAATTGGCCCATGCTTTCTCGTTACTGAGAAAGTTGCGGGTGGAAGTACTATCCAATAATTGCGCGACCAAATCGACATCGATCTGGTACTGAACGGCGCGTTTGTGCAGCTCGGTATTTTCCCAGTTTGGTAATTTTTTAGGATTACCATTAGTTTCATCTATCAAATACCCGATGTAACCAATCCGTGTAATGGCATTTAGGTCGTAGAGCTCATATTTATTTCCATCCCAAAAGGAGTGAAAACCATATACCTCTCGCTTGAACAACTTTTTACTTTTAGGTTGACTAAACGGAGGCAAATCAATACCGGTCCATTCTATCTCACTTAGTGCTGGTTTCTGATATTGTTCTTTGAGATAGCTAATTCTTTCAGGTTCAATTGGTACGGTTTTCTTTTGGATTATTGGCTTTGGCACCTCATCTAAATAATCAAGTCTATTTTGTCGTTCAAGGATACCTTTGAGGTAGCTTCCAAATTGGTCTGTATATGCAGGAATAGAATCCCGAACAAAAGCTTTGAATTTACTAACTTTCTCTTGTTGTTCTTGAAGCTGTTCCTCTGTAGATTGTATCTTATCAACTTGCTCTTGAGTTTCAACTATGGTACCTTCTACTTTTTCAATAACCCCTGACTTTTCGCTTTGAGCTTTCAATAGGGAAGCCCCAAAAAATAGAACATACGGGATTATCAATAAGTATGGTCGAAGTTGCTTAAAATTGTATATTTGATAGTGGGGCATAAACTTGACCGCAATCCTAATGTCCAAAAATAATATAAATTTGTAGATATCCACAATTATCCCACAAAAGTTAAATGTTTCAATACTTAAGGTCATATCTGTATTTTTTGTCCTTTGTAACCGTGTATTCTTGTCAACAGAAGGACCCGAATATGTTATTGTTAACTGGGAATAAACTTCATGAAGCGGGTAAAGTTGCCGAAGCAAAGGAAATTTATTTAAGTATCACGGAAATTGATCCGAATTATTCGCTTGCCTATTACAACATTGGAATCATTGATATGAGCTCGAATCAATTTGAAACGGCTGTTGATTATTTCTCTTTAGCCATTGAGAGAGATCCAATGTACGGTAAGGCTTATCTAATGAGAGGTCGATGTTTTATGAAACTCGGAAGAGCTAAAATGGCCGAGAATGATTTTCGGACAGCTCAATTAGACTCAGAAACAACCATTGATGCGAGATCAGAATTAGGTAGAATACTTATTTCACAGAAAAGATTTACCGAAGGTATACGGATATTGGACCAGTGCCTGCAGACCATAGATACCAATCAATTGGTTTTATTGACTCGTGCTAGCGGCTTATTTGAAACCAACCAATATGAAAAGAGTTTGCGTGATTGTAACCGTGTTTTGGGAATGGATAAAGAACGGTGGGAAGCTTATCTTATAAAAGCAAAGAATTTCTTGGAAATTCCTAGGCTCGACTCTGTAGTTTACAATTTAGAGTATGCCCGACTTTATAGTAATGATGATCCTCAAGTATTAGCCGCATACTCGGAATATCATTTATTGATGGACGAAAGTGCATTAGCCATTGCTTTTGCCGAAAAAGGTTTAAAGCACAATCCAGAGAACATTCCTTTAAAAATAAATAAAGCTAGAGCATTAGATGGAATGGAGCAGTTTGAGAAGGCAAATATGGTCTATGCGGAAATCGGAGAATTGGCTGATAGTATACCAGAATTTCACTTTTATTTAGCCAAAAATATGCTCTATTTAGGTGATACTGCTTCTGCTATTATCGAATTAACGGATGCAATAGCCTTGAGGAGGGATTATCCTCAAGCTTACACATTAAGATCAATAATTAAGGCTAAGTTAGGTGATGCGGTTGGTGCAGCAGAAGATAGAGAAAGGGCCAAAGGCGAATTATTATGGAAGGCGCCTACACCAATTTCAAGTAGACCGAATGTAATATCCGACACTACGGTATCTCCCATGTAGTGTACACAATATAAGGAGCCCAAGGGAATTTCATGGTCCCGTAACCCCAAGGTAGGGTTTTAAGTATGATGTCAGCACCTCTGCCTTCAACTTCAATATTCCATTTATCTTCACTTTTAAAAGCTATTCCTTCACGTTGTAAGAAACTCTCCACGAAACCTTCAAGGCTCGCATTCGCCATTATGGGCCATTGACCTATCATCGCTTTCAAAAATGTTTGGGCTTCTGCTTGATCTGATTCCGAGATATCTTCCAAAATTGAAATCTCATTCTCTGCGGGTATTCCAGCTATTATTCGCGCAATGAGGTCCTGATTACCTTTGTTTTTTTCTTCATCACTCAAATTTAGTTCTGCGATATACAGCAACAAACGATAGGCTTTGACTTGCTCAAGTTCTGATTTGAATTCTTGTTTTTCAACCCAATTCAAGCGCCTAAATAAAGTAGAATAGAAAGGTGCAAGCAGCATTAAACCGCAATAAGCTGTTTTAAACCGTGTTCCGCGATCGATTTCTTTTTTAATCTCTTCGTTTTTTATCTGAGCGGTTTCAATAGATTTCAATTCGTTGATCAGTGGTATTTCACTATTGAAGAGCTCTTGAAAATTGGACGAGAGTAGTTTACTCGCCACATTTGGCTTTTTATGATACTGCTGAAATTCATATCCGATTTTTTGCTCTAACATTTTGACTGTAGAATCATCAATTTGCTGCAATAGGTTTATGATGTCTTTTTGAGAAGTGTCCATGCGTCCTTTAAAAATATCCAAAACGTATGGGCGTATGGTTTCATTGTCTAACTCATGAAGATCAGTTTTTATTATTCCATCATCAACGGAATTAGGCAATACCTCTATACTAAGGATGCTACTTACCCATAATAAATGGCTCATACCGGCATGGCTTTCAATTCCGCTTTGAATTAACCAACCGATCACTTTCGGTATGAAAGATTCTCTGATGATTAATTCTTTACGCCATGTGGATTTATTCGCTATCTCTTCCATTAGTACGAATAAATCTTCTTGAGCATCTGGGATTCGCGAAATAATTTTCTTAGTAAATTCTTCTAATAGGAGAATCTGATTATCGTCAAAAATTGATGCTAGTTTCCCCCGTATTGGTTGCCAGAAGAGTTCATTTTGTTCAAATTTTTGAGATACTCTATTTTCAAAAGCAGCCCAATGCTGCTCCATATTATTTGAGCCAGTTAAATGGAAAAATTGTGGACGATTGCTTTGCTGAGATAAAGACGTGATTTCATGTTTCAAATGGGATACGATCTGTCGATGAAGGATTGATTCACCCTTATCCGACTCTGTTTTAGGTGATTTCTCATACCAAAGGCGTTCTACTACAGCATGTATTTTTTTGAGCCAAGTTGATAATTGCTCATCTGTGATTTCAGTTATCCAATCTTGTGATTCGAAGACTTCTGCACCTAAAGAGGAAGATTTAAATTGCTCCACCCACGGTTTAAAGTGTTTAATAAATGCGTCTTGTTCTTGCTCGTTGCTAACTGCTATACTTACGAGATGAAATAAGAATAAATCTAGTTCGCCCTGAATATTATCTGTTAGTGACTTAAATAGAATACTATTTAAATCTAAAGTTTCATTGGTCTCAAAACTTTCTACGATCTCTTCAATGGCTCTATTGATTTTTCTTAAGGTTAGAAACAGTGAGCTTTCTACTTTTGGGTTAACCCAATCTAAGGAAATGATTGCCTTATTTAGTTCTTCGAATGTTTTTGGGGGTATGATTGGGTTTGTATTTGATGTTTCATTTTGTTGGTCAACTAATGTTATCTCTTTTGATATTGAATTTAGTTTTGTTTCAAAAAATGGATGTATATAATCGCTAGTGTGAATTATTTCTAGTATATCCCGGTGATTGAGTTTTTCTATGACCATATTCCAAAAGTCAGCATCACCAGAAACAAGTTCTTTGAGAATTTGTGTTTTTTTAGCAGTTGCAATCCAAGCTTTAATTTGCGTCTTAACCCAGTTTTTAATGTTGGGGTTCCATATTTCATTGCGCAGAATAGCGTTAGTATTTTGTATGATTTCAACCCAAAACTGATCTGCCTTTTCAATGTTAAGATCCAATTCGAGTGATTTTAGAGCCGTTCTAATTTCTGAGGGATGAAGTAATGGGTTCGCGAAAATATATTCAACGAAGTATTTGTAATTATTTGGAGAGTCGTTGGTTTCTATAGATTTGACTTTAATTTTATCAGGGTGGGTGGAAATTCGGTTTTTTAAACGTGGTTGCACAAATTCATCCAAGGCTGTTACCTCTCTCTGTTCAAAACCAATATTCTTTTTAAGAAATCCAAGCCAATTCTTGGTTTCAGAGAGATTTAGTGATTGGATTAAAAATAGTTCTTCTGTTAGGATTAATGCCCAATCTAGTTTGGTTTTTGGAGAGTCCAACATCATCAATCGAAATTTTACCCGGCTGAGAAATTTCAATGCTATACCCACTCCAAAATGGTCCCTCACATAGCGTTGAACATCCCAAATGTTTTCTTCGCTTAAGACCCATTGGTATGTATACCGCTTTGAAACCCAGCCTACTACTTTTTTCAGCGCCAATGTCTGCGATAGTTGGTAGTATCCTTGGTTATTTTTTGTTCGTAGTTTGGCGAACCATTTATGGGCGTTAAGATTTTCGGTAATAACCTTGAAGTAACCAATCGGACCGTCTTCATCTTGAGCGATAAGAGAGAGTCCTAATACGTCATGATTTACAATGGAATCATATGAAATTTTTTGACTCGCCATTTGGATGAAATCAATTCTTTGTTCGTTCTCAGAAGGTCCTGTCTGAAAGTATGATTCTGCTTGTTGTTCTAATAAATATGTATCTATTTTATCTTTCTCAGATTCATCCAACTCATCCAATGATGAGGATATCATCCGCTGAATTAATTCAAGAATAAGACTAGGGGTTTCTACCGAAATGACTTGAAATAGCTCATGGATAAAGGTACTTAATTGATAAATAGCACTTGAATCAGACCCATTGTTAGATAAATTTTGAAACGCCCGATTTATACTGAACCATAAGTAATCTGGAGCAGATAAATACTCCGCAAAACTGTCTATTTGTTCAAAAAGGTCATCATCTTGCGTTTGTATTTGCTTGTAAAGTAGCAATAATATTTTACGTATCTCTAAAGGAATTAGACGGAAAGAAGAATTACTTAAATTACTGTAATACAGTTGCTTGTCTAAGGGTTGCAGATTTGAATCATTTTGGGATGATAATTGATCACTTAAATCGGAGGAATCTGAAAGGTAGGAAACCTCTTGGAGTCGCTTTTGAAGCTCACGAAGTGTGGTTTGTGGAATAAAGCTGAACTTAGTTAATTCCAATATAAATGGAATTAAATAATGATACATTTTCAGCATCATTACGTAGAGTTTACTGCTCGACTCTCTCGCGGATATTTCCTCTTTCAAAGCCTCAAAAAGAGCTGTTATTTCTTCTACATGTTCAAGGTATTGGTTTTGAGATCTCCCTAATGGAATGTTAGGCTGTATTTTAGACCAAATCACAATCAGTTCCTGTAACCATAGATTTATTAATCCCCTTGGTGTCAAATCAAAAGATAAGGATTCATACAGATTTAATATTTCTTCCTTATTGAATCGCTTTAGAAACAAATGAAATTCTATGGTATCCTGAAATGAGAAGTCATCCGATGCAGACTTTCTTCTTTTTTCCCAGTCTAATAGTTTTTCTAACCACTCGCTTAATTCTTTTCCTTCTGAGCTTGCTTTTATTTCATTTTTCTCTTGTAACCAACTCAAAAATTCTTTTAACTCAGTGGTATTTAATCCAGAGCTGAATTGCTCAATGGGTTCGATCTGATTATCAAGGATAGCGGATGTTTCTTGTTTATTAAAACCATCCTTCAATACACTCCATTTCGCTATGGCCTGAAAAATATAATCAAAGCCAAGGGTAAAATTCCAACTCCATTCGATGTTAGATTGACTGCTTGAAACTCGGTTTATGCTGTTCCAAACAAGCTTTAGAAGATCTTGTTCAGCTGGGATTAAGTGGGTCCATTTTTCTTCAGAAAATGATTGCTTAAATTCATTTTGAGATATTTGGTAAAACGCTAAAAATTGGTTGAATAAGGGTGTAAGCTCACGGAACCGGTTGAACCAGTTGTTTATTAATTCAGTACTAATGAACGCAATATTTTCTTGATTAGAAATGTATTGAATCCAATCATTCTTGATCTCTGAAGGTAATAGGATTAGGATACTATCACTGATTAGTTTGGGTGCTTTAGTTCTCTTTAATTCCTCTTCTATTCTCTTAATCAATCGAATTTTTGCCTGGCTTGAAAAGGAAGAATTTAGGTGTATTAAAATCCAATATTCCCAGTTTGATATCTTTGGTTTATTTCCTAATCTAGAAAGTATCTCTAGTATAACTTGGGGTTGATAAGAAGGGTTTAAGCCTTTAAATAATAGATTTAAATTGGAACTATGAGCAGAAGAGCTTTGCAAGCCATTCCATTGTTTTAGGATGATTTCATCAATGATTGAACTTCTTGCTGCAGTATGAAGTAAGTTAATCATTGAGCCATTATAAACCTTTTGGTAAATAATATCTAGAATTTCATCCCATTCTATTTTTTCTACTTGATTTAGATTTAAATCATGCAGAAGCTTTTGGAAATGAGATCTCTCGCTATCATTTAATCCTATGTACCATGTCATCCACCTTTGGATTTTGGATGCAGGAATATCCATTAGTTCAAATAATTCAACCCATTGGTTTAGTATTTTGGGTGAACTGCTTTGTGGTGTGTTCCAAATTTGATTCCTGAGGTCAAAAACCTTTTGTTGCAGGTCGACTGATGCTTGGTTCTTCTGAAATCGTTGAATGGAGTTAATCTGTTTGCTTTGGGCTTCTTGGATTGGGAGTGATGTAACTTCTGATTTAGGATATGGTTGTATGATTTTCTCTTGTTTATGAAGATTTATGTTGTCATTCAATTGGTCTATGATAAGTTGACGTAACCTTTGTTTACTATCCTTGGTATTACTCCATTCACCTAAGTCTATTTCTAAGTTTTCAATGGATCGAAATTCATCAGGCACTTTTATTTCATCTAATGCTTCCTTAATGAAATTGGTAAGATCATGTTTTAATGAGTCATTCCAATCGGAAGCATTTTCAATATCTAGATCAAAGGAAACTTCGCCAATTTGAAGAGGCTTCATGTGGTTCTAGGTTTATGCGATGAGATCAAACAACTTCTCACGTATTCCCTTTCTTAGGGCTGGGTTCTTTTGCTGATGATATTCATTGATTGTTTGAATCAACTCATGGTATTCAAAGGGCCCTAGCCAAACAGTATTAATTAGTATATGTGAAGGAGTAATTTGATCCAGAAGTTTCAATATTTTCCTTTTTTTTGATCGCCCGTAAAAATGTTCATTCCAATCTGGGAAACATATAGTTATTGACTGGCTGTAGGGGTCCGAGCTGAATGAATCTTTATAAAACTGGGTGTCGGTGAATTGATAATTCAACTTTGATTTATTCAATAACTTTCGAATTACCGGATGATCTATTTGGGCATCATTCGAATTTGTGTAGAACCCTGATATGGGTTGGAAAGTGCCATCTGTACGAATGTGGTTTTGAAATTGCTTGCGCCCGACTTCTTTTATTTGGAGTTCATATTTTTCCGAATCAAAACAATCCTCTAGTTTTTTTATTTGAGCATATAATTCAGCCAATGAAAATTTAGGTGGAATATCCAAAATGAGCCTATCTCCACTAGTGATTTGAACGCCAAATACTGCTTCATCCACTGACGGAGTGAATTCAAAATGTTCAATACATAAATAACCTTTGGATAAGTCGTTTACACTGTTGAGTTTATCTATGGCCTTATGAATTTCACTTTCTGACAGTGACTTATCAAAACGTGCAATTACTTCGTTTTTATGGTTGATTATATGGGTTCGTTTTGAATGCTCACTTAACTGATAAGAGTCGGAATTTCGGCCCCATCGTATCAAATCATCAAAAGCTCCTTCAATCTGTATGGAATTACCTTTAGATTCTGTAATAAGCTCAATTACTTCTCTAATACCTTTGGTAAACTTTGTGGTATTAAATTCTAATCCTAGTGTTTTAGCAATCTGTCCGGAATACCCAATTTGAGCGTCGCGATCAAGACAATTTGGGAAGCTTTGTTTTGTATGAATACGCAGAAGTCGGTTCTCCAGCCAAAATGAGAGTAGATTTTTTAACAAAATGCTTTCAGCTTCAAGTGGAATGCTTTCACGCGTTCCATCGTAAATGGACAAATCATAACCCATTAGACTTAACAGAAATCGATACGATGAGATTTGTGTTTCGAGATATTCGGTTTCTACGCGATGTGTGGAGTTAACGATTTCGTGCAGGTTATTTTTTTTCGCTTGTAAGTATTCTTTCCAAGCTTTGGATCGAAGTGTTTTATTTTGAGATGATTGATTATAACCTTCGTTAAAATCCTTCAGAATAAACTCCATTCCAGGTATTCTTTCCAATATGGCTGCAGCGGTTTGTGTGAGATTTGGAGTTTGGTCGTTAAGAATTTGATAGGCTTGTTCTAATTGAGCTAAAAATTTTGAAAGAAGTAAATCATAAGTAGATAGCAGTCCTTTCAATTGTAAGGAAGAGCTATCCTCTTCCCCAAGTGGTTCAGTAAAATCTTTTTCAAGACCGTAGGATTCAGGAAAATCATTCTGCAAAGAACCAAATTCAACTTGTTGGGCCCATGATGTACTCGCCTTGCTTTCTATGGTATTCGTTTTACGGAATTTGACGTATGTATTTTTTTCATTCGTGGCATTCCAAACCTTAAGTTTAGATCCATTTAGGTATATGCTAATTTGACTATTAGGGGAAATTTTCAGCCGGTAAGGTCTAGGATAACTGAGCGTCCATACAAAATCATATGCCGGATCTTTTAATTCAATATTTCGGATGTGATTGGTAAAACGAACAGAATTAATTCTTGCAATTAACTCTGCAGATTGTAGTTCGAATTCAACTTTATTTGAGAAGTCATTGATATCAATGATTCGGTATTCGGATAGGTCTTCCGTTTGATGTTTACCCTGTAAAAAGGCTTTGATTTCGCTGATGTAAGCCTCCACCACTTGCTGGAGGTTGTTCGCTTCGTTTACTTCTATACTTAGCTGAATATCAATTTCTCTCTCGGGAGGAAAATGATAACCTACGATAGAGGTACCTATTGGCCGCCATGAATTGATGAGTTCATTTAAGTGGTATTCAATATCATTTTGGTCGGTGTAACTCTCGGTAAATACTACCATGTCGTAAAGGCCTTTGACTGTAGGATTAGAGATGGAGTTGATATAAAAGACTTTATAAATTCCAGGATGTTCCATCACACGTTGGGTGAAATCCTGAAAGGTGATAAAGTTATTTTGCTCAATCCTGTTAGGGCCAAAATAAGGACTGTTTCCAAGTGAATTACTGAGTGTTTTATGGTCAGTTAACTGACTAAATTGATACGATACATCTGCAATGGCAAAGCACAGCTGTTCTATAATGGCAATTCCTGTATCATGGATGTTGTGGTCAGTCCATACTTGTCCACTGTACTTTTGGATGCGCGAAATGGCATCTTGACGTAATGCTTGGAGATCAAGGGATGAATCGAGAACTTCTTCGTTGTCTAAGGAGTATTTCTCTAGTTCTTCATCCATAGTAGTTATGAATTATTGCCCGTTTTGATGGAGTCGGTTTGCGATTTAACTTGTTGATGTATTTCAGCAATAATATGGTAGACCTCTTTATAGGGCATTTTACTCAGCGCATCAAGTATTGTATTTAGATCTCCTGCTGATATATTTAATTGTATTTGAGCGTCTTTTTTTAATCCCATAATGAACCAACGTTATACTTGATATTCGTTTCTTTAGCATAGGGGCGAATGCTTCTGATTTGCAATGAATAATTAAAATATTCTCCGGTCCATCGAAGTTGGATTCGGTTTCTCGACCGTCCAAAATAATTCTGGGTTTGATTTATACCTCCACGACTTTTACCATATGTACAAACGGCAATCGCATGTGTTATGGCATGAGCACCTTTTTCACCACAAGCTGCCATCACCTCAAAGGCGGAATAACTGGATAGGTTTTCTACAATATTATGCCATTGTCCATCTGCCGGTACCTCACCAAAACGATAGTAATTTATTCTACCATGCGATCCGGTCAGCCCATTCACATCCAATTCGTGTAGTGGTTTTTCAATTCCAATACCTACTTTGCCATCCTTACTCAAGCTTAGAATAGATGAATCGTTTTGCGAGAATTTAAATTTGAGAAACTCATCATCTTTTTCGTCTTTTTCGAGGTTAATTCTCCAAAAGGCATTTTCATCCTCCTCGTTTGTACGAAAAGTAAATAAGGAATGATTCGGCTTGGGGTTGACAACTATGCCTTCCTCCTCGCTTGCGTCGATGTCATCATCTAATAAATTCAGGGTTGAATCAATTAGATCTTGAAAATCTTCTTCTTTGGGGATTCTTCCCTTGATAAAATAATTTTTTAATTCGGAACGCCTTCTAGAGCTCATGTTGACGTGAAAATAGTGAGAATATCAATAAGTTGACCAAAGTATAAGATTAAAAAACTTAAGATTGTGTACGATTGACTACAATTTTATACTCGAAATTTTTCTAGATGTGATTTTCGGCTTCTCTTCTATTCTTAAACTCATTCCAATTTTATTTCTTCCAATACCATTGAGCTTAAGTGAATGATTCAAACGATCTATAAGAAAATCGGTTTCTAGAGTCATGTTCGAAACACCAATACCATCTGATTCTGGTTTTCCAACAACCCGGATATCAAGAAGGTGATCTAAACTTGGAATTAGAATATGGTTAATTTGGCTAGGTTCAATGATGTAATTGAGACTATTAAAATCTTTAGGTAGTTTTAAAAATTCTTCAAATCGCGTGTAACAGGCAAAGTTAGTCACACTTTTCACAAAGGATAAATTCTTGATGAGTACAAGAATTTTCGAACTGTATATAGCTTGTCCAAAACTGAATCCAGTATTGATTATACCGGTCACTTCTAAGATGCCATTGAGAATGTTTTGAGTGATAATTCGGTGAGCTTCATTTGGATCCATTCCAGCCTGTATAACAATATTGCCTTTTACTACAATTTCCTCATACTGTGGATTTTCAATAAAATACCGTGTACCCATGGGAGAACTGCGTTGAACAAACTGTTTGATTGTTTTAATTTCCCTTGAATTGAGTTTAGGCCATTCTCCTTGTTTTAATTGTTCCAAATCTGTTTTGGGTATTACCACTACGCGAACATTTCCTGGTGCTATTTCCTCTTTTCCATCATTGTGCGCTAAGATTAAAACCTCTTGGATTTTTGGGAATTTTGCCAATAAAAATTGTCGTAAATCTTTATAGGTACTGATCCTATTTTGAAGACGATATTGAAACGTCAAATAGTCTGTTGGGTTATTGAATAAGCTAGGTGGAACAATTCGTTTACTTCTAATTGGGGATAATTCGGATATTCCATCGCTTAGATTTTCTGGTACAGTTATATTTTCAATTTGGAAACTCGAAGCTAAATCGCGTGTATCTCCAACCTCTAATCGCACGATTTGGGTGAGAAGGTCTTTTCTTTGCGATAAAACATCATCTTTATCTGAACTGATCCTTATCCAGATCAATTCACTCTCTGGTAACTTGGGTAAATCCTGTAGTATTACGATACCTGAAGATTCAAAATTATAGGTTTCATCTCTAACGATTTGTTCCTCCGAAATCGTTGACCAACAATTATCAATTAGAATTTCCCATGTTTTTGATTCTTCAATTCGTTGTCCACTTAGCTGTTCGGGGATCTCAAAATAAAGTGAAAGGATGTCGTTGGGTAATTTATCTAGTTGAATGTAGATTGCGCTACGCTTAATGCCCGTTGGCATTAATGATTGACTAGCTATTGGTTCCGACTGAAGTATGTATTGGTCAACTCCGATAGATGTTAATACATTGGATATATCCGTTTTTTTTATAACCTCTTTGAGGTCTGCTTCCACGCTGATATTTCCTAAATTAGGAGTGTATGGTTCAGATAAAAAAGTATTTTTTTTGGGGTCAGCCATCCGCTTTTGTACAAATTCATTATAACGATTATGGCCAAAAGCCCCCAGCGGATTTACCAATTCTAAACACATGTATCCGTATTTGGATTTCTGTGGTTCTTTTAAGGATTCAAATGGTTTTTGTTTTCTATTTAATTCGAGTTTCTCAATATCTATTTCGTTTATTCTTCGGATATTACTCAAAATATGATTCTCGTGGGACTCGTTGTTACTCTGTTCCGAATTATTAAACAATGGAATGATTTGTTTGTCTTCCTCCGGGAACCAAGTACCGGCGTTTAAAGCGGAAATACTGACCAAAAAATCCTGGTTATTATCAACCATATCATATTGGGCATAATGTTCTCTAAAACCACCTATTTGGTCTGGAAGCCCAAACCATTGCCAATTGATTTTTAAATTATCCAGTGCGTTACAGAAAGCTAAGGGATGTCCGAGGTAAAGCTTGGAGCCAATTTCTGGTTTGGTACCAAACATATTAAACGGTGTACTAGGGTCTACTTTTCCAAAATCATTATACACTTCCAAGTCTTGTAATTCCAAAACCTTACTCTTAACAACTATTTGATCAAGGTTGGTCTCACTGAGAAAACGGTAAAGGAATGCAAATTCTTTTCTGAGAAAAAACGATACAACCACCTCACCCTTGTGATTTGCGAGAGGTTGAGGATTATCACCATCTAATATAGTTTGCCAGATTAATTGAAGTGAGTTTTGTTCATTATCTTTTTGTACCGTTAATTCTATTTGCTCATCTCCGAAGGTAAAGGACTCTTCTATCCCTTGATATTGAATTTCAAAAGCAGATGTCATCCAATTTTGTAATACTTTTTCAATCGGATCGTCATTAAAACTTTGCCTTACTTCAGGCTGATTTTTCAATGTTTCATCAAGGAAATCAAAGGCCTGTTTTTGATTTAGATGGAATTCAATTTCCCACTTGACCACATTTCCCCAAATATTCAGGAGCGTACTTTTTAATTCAAAAGAGAAAGGTGATCGTGTAAGTGAAGAAGAATCTAGAGTTAAATTATCTAAACGAAACTTACTCGGGTATTTGTGCGATAATTGAGTATCGTTTGTTTTGATCAGTGTATGACTTAGTTTATCCGTGCATTGTACATCTGCAACCCTTAAAATCATTTGATCATTAAGGGGGTAATTTTCTGGGGAATGCAGTGGTACACTTTGGCTTGATGGGTTCTCCGAAATGAACGTTTCACCGCTTGGCAAGGTTTCTATCTCTGAATTAGGATCCCAATTGTAACGTACATAAATGGTTTCGGGAACCGTTTCTAATTTGGATAGTCCAGCTCGGTTTTCAAGAAAGTATCGAGCAAGATTTTCACGAACTTGTAAAGCTTGATTATTGCTAAATTCCTCAAGTAGTTCTCCAAGAATGAGAGGGATTGTGGTTAAGGGATCTACTTGTTTCTTTGCAATGATTTCATCTAGCCTTGTTTGGCACTCCGCTTTTAGTGACTCCCATAATAACTCTAGTTCATCAATCCCTTTTTGGGCCTGTTCTAAGGTATTATGCCAGTGGTTTATTTTCTTGTCGGTATTGAGTTTAATAAAACCTCGACTCAGAGCCGTGAGCTGCAATGATAACTTTTTTGACTGACTGGTAAGGTCATAGGCAATCAAGTGATTTAAGGTGTTTTCATATTGGTTGACAATTTTCTGATAGGTAGGGCAAAGATCTCGGATTTCAGTTTGTTCAGCGATCGCTGCATTCTTTAGTAATTCAAGATATTCTAATTGGTATGCAAACTCCTTATAATTATTGGTCCTGTGTTTACGCAATATCCCCGCACCTCTTTGCCATCTGGTACCGATTTCCATTAGGTTGTTACGGATATCGGCCATACTCTTATTTATTGTGTTGCCGCACAAGCTTGCTAGAACTAGCGGTAAGCTGTTGCCGTAGAACCTTTGAAGGGAGCCATCGGTGTGTGATTTTGAATCGTAAAACTGAATTTGACGTGAAAGATGAAGCAAGGCTTCGTAAGTATCTTCTTTTTTATTCGAGGGAATAACAGAGGGCAGATGTTTTAAACGAATGGCTTCTTCATTCCCATCTCTTGGAACGTTGTAGCGTGTATCGTTTCGATTCCATGACATGTTTAGAACTGATTGGCTTCTTGAATATAGTAGGGATATACGTAGTTTGCCCTTGTGTTGGTTGAACGAATGGTGAATTCAATTTGGATGTTCACCAAGCCTTCACTGGATTTCACCTCGAAATCAACGCTGTCAACAATGATCATGGATTGGTATTTCATGAGACCCTCGCTGATACGCTCTTCCATTTCTTTCAGTGTACCCTCATCGGTATTTTCAAATAGGAGATCAGAAAGATCGATACCAAAATCACTGTGGTACAATCGTTCACCTGGTTTTGTGGAGAGAATGGCACGAATACTTTGTTTGATATTATCAACTCCCTCTATCATGGAAGTTTTTCCAGTTGAAGGTGATATTCTAAATGGATGTCTAATCCCAATACCTAAAAATGCTTCTTTTGCTTTTTCCATTTACCCTCCAATTAGAACAGTGGGACAAGTACTCAATAAGGATCCCCCATGTGCGGTGGTATCCCCCATGCGAGCGGCTGGTTTGTTTCCTATCATCACGGTTGACGAGCCCTTAACTATGCTGTCTGGAGGTCCTACACATACGCACATATCACCCATGACGGCTGCGGGCATATTCCCAATTAAAACTGTTGGAACTCCTGGTCCCGTGATGGGTCCTCCCACATGCGGTATAGGCGGAACTGCCGGTGTCTGCATGGGGCAAGTGTGCATATCGGTAACTCTGGCTGCTGGTGGCATATCAATTAATTTTTACTAAGGCTCCTTTAACGGTTAATATTCCTGAAGCACTGATTTCTGCTGTGGCTTTACCTGCTAATTTAAGGGTTGTTTTGGCATCTCCTTCAATTTGTAAGCCAGCAATTTTTACTGGGCCTGCATCCGCCGTTATTTTAACGCCTTTTGTTGCCTTTAGTGATACCTCTTTCATTGTTTTTAGGGTGATTCCAGCGCTCCCTAATTCCAGCGTATTGCCATTCTTATCTTTCATGGTAATTCCCTTGCTATCATCCATGGTAATGGTGTTTCCACCGGGTGTTTTCAACAATAGATTTTTCTTCGCATCATCAAATTCGATAAATACCTTTTTCTTCGACATTATGATACGTTTATCATTATCTGCTGTGATTTTTTCCGGCGATGTATTTGACTTATTGTAGAGCGTCCCAAGAATTACAGGTTGACTAGGATCGCCTCCTAGAAACGAAACGACCACTTCGTCTCCTTTTTCAGGTACAAAGAATATTCCACGGTTTTTGCCTGCATCTGGGAAGGTTAATCTTGCCCAAACTTTAGCCTCTTTACCAAAAATTGGGAGTTTTACCTGAATCCGCATCTGATTCTCTGGGTCACCATCTAATTTAACTACTTCCCCTAATTGAATGCCCCATGATGTTCCCTGGTAAGAGAGCTGAGCATCATTTTGTATCTCTGGATTTAATTCAAAATGTGTCCGATGATCTAATCCAAATCTATATTCGGTCACCCATTGACCCTGGCTTATTAATTGATTAATCCCAGAGCAATAAAACTTGCCCCCTAATTTACCCAACCCTTTAACTTCGATAATATCTCCTAAGTCGGCGTCGGTATTCCCAACAACGCTAACAGATCCCAATTGGGTCGCCAATACAGAGCGCATCACTTTGCCGTTGATTAGATCCTTAAAATCCTTATCCTCATACATCCCAGGAGCAGAGATACCAATCTCTTTAGGTGCCTTAAAAGCATCTTTTAATTTGGCGTATGTTACTGCTGTAGGATTAAGTGGTTTATCCGAGGAAGATGACTTTGATGTTTTTACATCACCGGTTTTATAATCCCAGTGCGTGGCTTCGTAATCAGAAATGATAGGGTCACTTTGGGTATGGTTTTCGTAATTTAGTACATCCTTACCTAGTGAGTAGGTCGCTTTTGCGGAACCGGAAAGTTTGGGTTTAAGAACATCTACTTTATTATTTGCGTTATAGACCAATAACCCATTTGCCTCCGCTCGCATGATGGCAAAGTCCCAATTTGAAATTCCGTACTGTAATAATTTTTCCTGTTCAACCGTTGTTGAATCTACTTTTACTGATAAGCCACTAACTTCATTAATTACGGATTTAATGATGTCGGAATCTTTCTTTTTTAGGAAAATTTGTGTTTTACGCCCTTTTGTTAAACCTAGGGCTTTGTCAGCACAATGAATCACTAGGAAGCTTCGATTATTACTCATCTCTGCGGATATTCCTGATACTATGCCCTTGAAAACCTCTTTTTTAGTGTCGGGATTTCCCAAAACTTTAATGGTGATGTCATCTCCGATATCAAAAGAATTGGCCTCGAACAACCCAAATTTTTGTTCAGCCACATCGCCGTCTATAATTCTAATTTCAGCTCTTCCTATTCGGTTGATGTGGAAGTCGACGTTCAATTCATACACATGACTGGAGAGCTTGCTGACTTTCCCTTTTATCGTTAACTCAATGGCTACGGTTTGGTTGTCGGGTGTGCTCTTTGCCATGTGAATTATTTAAGCGGTGGAAAATAAAGTTTTAGACCAGCTTGAAGGTTTCTGAATGATTTTAACTTATTTATTTTGGCAATATTGATGTAGTGTTTAGCATCCCCGTATATTCTTTCACAGAGTTGTGGAAGGGTGTCCCCCTCCTCAATTTCAATTAGATGACTTACATCAGGAGATTGTCGGCCTTGTTTTTTAAGCATGTTCTTGGCAGAAATTACTTCCATGAATTCTGCTTGAATATTGGCTTTGGTGGGTTGCCCATTTTCATCAAATCGTTTATACGAAATATTGTATTCTTTCAAGGTAGCCTTCATGCTAACGGTATCGCCCCAATTTATTTGAAGGTAATTGGGTCGATGTGAAGATGACTGATACCCTACAATGTCTTCAAAAATTTCAATTCTTTCAGAGAGACTCAAGAGTGTTTCTTTTGGTGGGAGACCACTAAGTATTCCAAGTACATTCAAAGGTTCAGCATTTGGGTCAATGACCAATTCTACAGATAGTGTGCGAGCTTCAGTGGCGATATATTTCGGGTTATTTCCATCGTATCCAATTGGCACCCGTGTATTGAATTTATTAGAGTGGGTAAGTTTAAATGAACTGGGATTAAATGGGAATCGATACATCAACACGCGCGCTCCAAAAACCGCTGCTGCTTTTCCTTTAGGCATCACTGGTTTAGTGCAGTCTACATCTTGATATGCTTTGATCTCAAAATGTTGGAACGAAAATGTGCTTAAAAGGCCCATGGTTAAATGTATCAGCGTTTGTTGTTTTTACGATGGTAATCTGCAATTTTTCTATCCATTTCTTCGGATAAAAAATCTTGGAACTCCTCCATTTTTTCCATTAAATCTTTGGGTGAAACTGTCTTGGCGTTACTATTTCTTGTAGTTTCTCCGGTTTTTAGTGCAGCCTTAATTACTAGTTTCCCAATATGCGTCATACCAAAGAACTTAAAATATCACCCGGGGTAAAACCAGTCATACCTGCCATTCCAGAATTGACTTGAACATAGCCGTTATACTCCATTTCTACTGTTTCTAAAATCAATTGTGATTGTTTAGCATCAAAGCCACCCGTTTGCCAAGAAATTGGGTAAGCATTGTAGAATATCCAAGATTGCTGAGGAAGGTGTTTTTCATTTAATGCACTAACTACCAGGGGAATGGGTATTCTTCTTTTGGCTACAATATTCATTTGGAACCAATTGAGTAGGAAGTCATCATTATAAAGCCCCCGAACGAGCGTAAGCTTTCCAAGCTCAAGTCCTTCGGGGGCTCTGTTTTTAACCGTATTTTCGCCTTCGAGGGAATCACGGAATTTTACCGTTTTACCTATGCCATCTACTTTCTGAAAACGTGTATTGATGTTTACAAAAGGATTGGCAAAGATGAAGTCTACTTTAAAGTGATACCCCACCAATGGCTGTTCCGGTTCGTTTCCAATGTTAAGTCCAAGCATAACCCTTGAAAACGAATTTAGGATTAAAATGGCATTATGCCAAGGATAACCCTTCGTGTACGATGGTGATGGTTTCAACCGCCACCTCGCTTGCATCAGATTTCAAATCTGGATTTTCTACCTTTTTAGGCCACGCATTGGTGAGTGCCCAAGTCATAATAGGTGAGTGTGTTTCATCTAGAAGCTCAATAGTAACAGTTTTTCTCATTGGAGTATTCATCTCCACTGAGTTGTACCAATCCCAGTATTCCTGATCGCTTTGGAATACACCTTTCTTGATGACAATATCACCAGATTTTCTTAATCCAGACATTTTTTGTGTGCTGAATTCGACACTTGCTCCGTCGCGGTATTCGATTACATCAAGCTCGGTATTCAAACCGGTTACTTCACTGCAGTTAATTACCGTGCTGTCAAAGGTCACTCGGAAGTGAAACCTTGGTAATGGATAATTTGGATCTGCCATAATATTTACGTTTTACGATTTAGTTTAATTGATTAGACTTATGATTCTTGTAATTTGTGAGAGAACTTCAATACGATGAACTCAGCAGGACGAACAACAGCCATTCCGATTTCTACGTTCATGCGGCCTTCAAGTATATCCACGCTTGACATGGTTGTACCTAATCCGATATTCACGAAGAATGCTTGATCTGAAGCGGCTCCTGCGAGTGCACCTGCTTTCCACAAGTTGGTTAAGTAATTCTCGATCATTGCTTTTACGCGAATCCACGTAGAAGCATCATTCGGTTCGAATACAGCCCAACCCGTAGCATTTCTAACACTATCTTCTACCATATTGAAGAAACGACGGACTGGAACATAACGCCATTCATTATCATTACCAGAAAGTGTACGAGCACCCCAAACCAAAGTTCCTTTACCAGTAAATGAACGGATTGCATTGACACTTTTCCCGCTAATAACGTCTACGTTTAAGTCTTCTTGTTGTCTATCGTCAATTTTAACGATTGGGCGAGATACTGCACTCAAACTTACATTTGCAGGTGCTTTCCATACACCTCTTTGGTTATCAACCATTGCGTATACACCGGCAATTGCACCGGAAGGTGTGATTTTAGATAACTCTTTATAAATCTCGTTTACGATGTTTTGCAATAATGGGTTGTAATCGTAAGCGATTTTACCCAGATTGATTTTTATGGATTCGGCATCTTCAAGGATACTATCCATGATGCTTCTAAGTTCTGCTCCTAAACGATAAGAAGTTTCTTTCATTAACTTATTCTTGATGTCATCGCTTGCCGCATCTGCAATTGAAGCCATGGCAACGGGTTCGCCAAGATCTAGTGTAGGGTATTGATCGGCTGCAAATCCGCCTGAACCCATAGCAGAATCAAAACTTGCGTATTCCTTTAATAGGGCGGCAAATTTTGAGCTAGCATTCACTTTTACACCCATTTCATTAGAAACAGCAGCGCTATTGAAAAAGGAAGTAGCGAAATCATACAAGGCTTTCATTTCATCGCCAAGATATTTAGCAGCACCTTCGTAGTTCGAATCGTCCCCGTTGATATTATCAAGTAAATCGGTTAGCCCAGCCTTGTAATCTTTTTCCTTGGAAAACTCTTGAACACGTCCAAAGTCTATTACGGCCATGTTTAGGTTTTTCACTGAAATAGGGTGGGAGCAAATCTCTTCTAATCTTTTTTCATCATCACCTACCTTAATTTTGATGGTCTCGTGATTATATTTGTGAGGTAAGGAATTGAAAACCCAAGGGTAATAAGAAGCACCATATTTAAGGTTATTTACTCCAACTCCATTTCTGAAGTTAAGGATAACATCCTCTTCTTTTCTAGAAATGTAACCATCGTATACGTCTAAAACGGCAAAACGATTTTGCATTTCAGCACACTGCATCAACATTTGCTGTTGTAGGCTGTAGCACTCATCAGATTTTGACAAAAGCACTGCATCTGGGGATGCCAAAATCGTAGGTTGGTTTTCGCGTTTCACAGCGTCCATACCGGCTTGAAGTGATTCGAACTCGATATCATCATCATAGTTACCGACGCTTACGATGTAACATTCACCACCGCCATTTGCGAAGAACAAACGAACAGAATCATACATGAAAAACTGTTTGTCGAGGGCAACTGATTCAACTTGTAATGAACTGTTAAGTCCTACGTTAATTTCTTGGGGAATGTACCCACCACCAAAATAGTCCACATAATCGAGCATGGATGTAATGTGGATAGCTTGGTTTTTTACACTTGCTCCGCTTTTAATGGCCCTTTGTGTGTACCCTACAAATGCAGGTACTGCTGTAGGCACTTGTCCAACGGATGGTGGTAACGTAGAAATCTCTTCGACGTAAACACCAGGAGTTTTGTAATTTGCCATTTCTAAATACTAATTTATTTGATTAAACTTTGTTACTATTTTTTCTTCTTATTTTAAGAAGGCATTGAAACAAAGCTAGACCATTAGTATTTGATTTCTCTTAATAAAATTTGTTCGTGTGGATAAGTAGGATGCGATGTGAGATCCATCAAAGAGAATTTAGGGACCTTGCATCTCATCCGTGTAATTGAATTTTCTTCTGAAGTCCTTGCTGCGTAACAATTTACGTATTGTAAATCGGTAAGATTGATAGGTTCTTTTGTCATTAAAAACCGGTATTCGTCATTTTCCACAGGAATTTCATTGAAGGCCACTTTTTCATTTTCATCTAATACAATACTTGGCATATTCTCATCTTTGTAATCAAACCTAATGGCATAACAAAGACGGTATTTTTTCTCCTCACACTGAAATAAAATTCTTCTAGAAACAAAATTTTCCAGATCAAAAAAGAATACATTTGGTTTTTTTATTAGAATATGTAAAACCCCTAATTTTTGGAATGGTTTGGGCAGTGCAATAGGTCTTAATTTTTCCCTTAATTCAGATTTTTTTAATTCTAATGGTATAACAGGGGTTTCTACTGTGTCGAGCTCACAAAAATAGTGATGCTGTGTATAGTGGATGGGGGAGTCATCAATTTCTGTGTACTGACTATAGGATAAATCATTCACCCCTAAATAGAAAGACAACTCAATGGTTTGGTCAGAAGGTAGAATAGCAGCTGTACCATTTGTTTTAGCATCTTCCTCAATAGATAGTGACAACATAAACTGGTTGATTTTCCATACACATCTATGGTTTCTTAACCAGCGTTGTGTGTTTTCACTTGGGAAAAATGCCAAGGTCTCCATATTGCCTGATCGAAATACGGGGTGTTTGCTTTCGATATATAGCCAGGGTATTTGCCTCATAAGCCTCCTGCATTTGGATTTAATCCAGATACTGATGGAGCGGACTTTGTGAATCCAGATTCTTTATATATGGGTATGTAATTCAGTTTGTAATAGAGGTATGGCATTAATTTAGAACCTATAGCTCCCCAAAGGTTGCTATTTTCTCTTTCTTCTAAACTATTTAGTTCAACCACTAGTGAATCGATGATATTAGGTAAGTCCGGTAGATCTGATGGTAATAAAGTGGGATGTGCTACAAAATATTCTAGTATACGGCTGATGTAGTTTAGTCCTTGTGGGTATTGTTTACCAGAAAAATTAGCCGCAAATAACACATATGCATTGAATAAACGGGCATTTCCCTCTGCTATAGAACCGTGGTAACCACCTGACCGATTGATGGTTTTATCTTCCTCCATTCTCACGAGCATCATGTGTACCTGATTGTCTTTTTGAAGTGCTTTAGAGCCACTTAAATCCATAAGATTGGATAAGACTATAATGTCCTCCGTTTCATTGAAACGATATTTTAAATGGTCGTTTAGTTCGTCTGAAATGGCTTGGAGTACTTCGTAAATCACGGATGACTATCGTTTAAGGGCCCATACCATAATCCGAGCCAAATAAATACATAAGAAGCAGAAGCCCACGATAGCTAAGAACAAGGTTTCAATACCATCAAAGTATAAGGCTAAATCAACCATTTGGTTTGGAATCAGATTTGCAAAGAGGTAATAAAACACAAAGGCCATCAAGGGAGAAATCAATATGGCCAAAAAGAACCATTTAACCTCTCTTGCAACTCCTCGCTTGAATTTCTCTCGTTTGTTATTCTCAAACTTCTTGAACATCGAATCTTGGCTTTCAGTAACAGCTCGAAAACTTCTACGATAAAGCTCGCGTTCTGTGCGACGTTCCATTTGTTTGAAAAAACGATCCGGATTCATAAGGGTTTATCACAAATTAATGCAATAACAATGACATTATGGTTAACGAATGTTACTTTCTAAGGGTATGCTATTGTATTGGACATCGTCTTACGTGAATTGTAAGAATGAAAACTGAGATATTTTCTTATTTTTGGTTATGACAAAAACAAGCCAACTTGATATAGAAACGGCCTCAAAAATTGGTGGAGATATCGATAAAGACCTTCAATGGCTTGCTAATATCATACGATATCAAACAGGAGATGCTGATGATGAATTGATTGCTCGAATAGAGGAAAGAGGGGAAATACAACCTCCAATAATTGGGTCGGAATCCTTTTATGGAGATTTTATTGCGAGCAAGTCATTGAATGCCGTAGAACGAGGTGTATTCATCATGTCGGTGGCAGTGCATTTGCGTCCTTCATTGTTTGATCCTCTATTGAAAAAAGCAAAGGAATATCAATATACCGATACTCGTTTTGGTGGAATTGTTTCCGATGCGCAAATTCCATTTTTACCTACAGGGGAAACCGCCATTTTCTTACTTACCAACGGTTCCGTAGAAGAACGATTAATCGTTTTAGAAGTGTTATCCCCCCAGCACTGGCTATTCAATGAAGAGGTACTTGAATTTAATTATACGGATAGTTTATTACCACACACATTTGCAGGTTTTTATTTAACCAAAGATTACGTGCAGTTACTAACGAAGGGAGTGGCTGATAAACCAGATTACTCTTCTAATTTTCCAGCTTCCTTGGTACGTGTAGCGTTGGATTGGGAGGATCTGGTGATATCTCAAGAGTTGAGTAAGGAGTTAAAGGATATTGAAAATTGGATTCGTTTTGAGGAAAGTATCTTAAATAGTGAGTCCATGTCCAAAAAAATAAAAAGGGGATACAAAGTGGTTTTTTACGGTCCTTCGGGTACGGGAAAAACATTAACGGCAGGTCTGATTGGAAAGAAATTTGAGAAAGACGTTTACCGTATTGATTTATCTCAAGTTTCTTCGAAGTATATAGGAGAAACAGAAAAGAATTTAGAGCGTCTTTTCAAACAAGCACGGAACAAGAATTGGATATTATTTTTTGATGAGGGAGAATCCTTATTTGGGAAACGTGGTAATAGTGGGCAATCAAACGAACGCTACGCAAATCAGCAAGTTGGATTCCTATTACAAAAGATTGAAGATCACCCAGGGGTTGTGATATTAGCAACGAATTTAAAAGGGAATATCGATGAGGCATTTTTACGCAGATTTCAAAAGATGATTTATTTCGAAGCGCCAGACGCGGACTATAGGTATGAACTTTGGCAAAAGGCATTTGAGGGTACCTTGCCTCTCGCAGATGACGTTGACTTAAAGCAAATTTCAAAGGCTCATAAGCTTGTTGGAGGGCAAATTGTTAATATTGTGAAACAGTCGGTTTTACGAGCGATGGGACAAGAAATGCCCGTCTTGGACAAACGACTTATACACAGCTGTATTGTCGAGGAAGAAAAGAAATCGTAAATATGTGATGAAAAAATAATTGCAATCATGAGCGAAACCGGAAGCTTTGTAACCGAGAATCCCTTATTCAGGGCGTCACGAATGTCTAGAACTTCATCGGAAACATCAGGTAATATCCCAAGAAGTATTCCTTCAAATGAGTCCGTTCGGAATTCTGTGACTTCTAACACCGATAGCAGTATGGCTAGTCGAGAAAATAAAACTCCCCTCTTGGATTTGGCGGAAGAAGTGAGTAATGCAGAAAAAGATACGATGGGAGCTTATGGTGCCATAGCAGGTGACATTACTGAAAAATCAGGGGTCTTAAGTGCAAATAGATCTGCAAAAGATTTTGGGGGACTAACTGGCGGTTTGGCCGATACGGTAGGAGGATCATTTGGGATGATTGGCTCAACGATTAAGGGTATAAAAGCTGCGAAGACTTATTCTAATTCTGAAGATGCTGGTGAAAAGCGGATGGCAAAAGGAGATATGAAAGCAAGTGCTGGAGGATTTGCTGAAGGAGCTGCTTCTACTGTTAAAGGTGGATTTGTTCTTGCAGGAAAAGAGGCGGCAGGAGCGGTGGGTGGAGCTGTGGTAGGTGGAATTCAAGTTGGATTTGGATTGAAACGAGCCATTCAAGAGGGATATAGGGCAAGGAGTGTTAGCGCTCTGAAATTATTGACTTCAGTCGGAAATAAGTGGAAAAGTTTTATTTCCAGTAAAAAATTTAAACGAATGGGTGTAAATTTAGGGAAGGCAGCCTTGGGGGGCTTAGCGATAGCAGGTGCTTTGGCAACAGGACCTATTGGTGCTGGATTAGCAATTGGAGCGGCTGTAGGCGGTTTGGGTCTGTTTGCATACAAAATGTACAAGGAGAGAAAAGCGCGTAAAAAGAAGGAATCAGCTTTGAAGAAGGTGAATTCCGATCGATTAGATCGAAATGAAGAAGCTCTTTCTTTGAATTCAGCTGAAGGTGAGGTTGCAAGTATGCGTAGGTCTAATAATGAAGACTTAGAAGACCCAATCGATAGCATAAATAGTAGAAGACAAGCTAATAATGTTTCAAAACTTCATTTGGACACGAAAGAGGGTCAAGAAGCAGCTAAGAAAAATAAAAAACGTAAGGAGGGTGATGGTAATGAAGAAGAATCAAAAATGTCGAAAGCACGCGTAGCCGTTGGAATTCATGATGGACTTAATGAGGGTTCTGCGGACAACGTGGGGAGCGATAATAACGGTGCTGCTTCAGAGAAGGATAAAATTGCACACGATTCAGGGAAAATTGTGGGTGCACTAGGCTTATCTGAAGATGAGGCTAAATCGTCATCTGGCCCTCAACTAATTGAAAAGAAAATATCAGTCACTCAATCAATGTAAATCTCTTTTTGAAAAACTGATTTAATCCATTAACTCCATTAATAATGTCACTTGTAAATGACTTCAAAAATAAAGCCCATGATTTCTCTGATGGTTTAAATCAAAGGGCATCAGCTGCGGGCAAGGCAATATATCGGGGAGGAGCCTATGTGGGATCAGGGATAAAAAATAAGGCATCAATTGCAGGTTCAGGGATGTCGGCTGCGGGCAAGGCAATATATCGGGGAGGAGCCTATGTGGGATCAGGGATAAAAAATAAGGCATCAATTGCAGGTTCAGGGATGTCGGCTGCGGGCAAGGCAATATATCGGGGAGGAGCCTATGTGGGATCAGGGATAAAAAATAAGGCATCAAAATGGTCTGATGAAAAATCAAACCGGGATTATGAAGAATCCACAGGTCGAGGCTTTTTTGAGAGGTGGGGTGACGGAACTGGTGGTGATGTGACTCTAGGTGGTTTAGGCCTCGGTGCAGCAATTGGTGTGGGAGGTGGAGCGGCTGTTGGGGGTATTGAAATAGCTAAAGCTTTGGGAGACTCTGGAGCAAAGGACATTTCAGGAGCATATGGCAACCCTGCTAGTACATTTGCGAGTTCCATTTCACAAACTGGTAAGTTCAAAACTATTTCTACTACAGACTATGAGCAAGCTCAAAATGCCAACCCTATGGGAGCCGGGGGATATGCTTTTGGAAGTCTTGGAGCTGGTTTTTCAATTATAGGTTCAGCAGTAGACATGTACGGCATGGCTAAAGGAGCAAATAGATGGAATAAGGCAAAAGATGCGGCAGGTAAAAAATTGGGTAAGGAGAGTTTTTTTGAGAATGCAAAAAATCTGGTTAAAGATGCCTCTTCAGCCACTGGTTCAATAATGAATATGGCTGCAGGTGGTGCTACCGCCGGTGGGGCTATAACTGCAGGTATTGGAGGCGGAATAACCGCTGCCACTGGGCTTTACGGTGGTGGAATAGATGCGTTTCGAGCAATTAAGTCCAAAAAAATGATTTCCGATAGAGGGAAGAAGTGGGAGCGATATGTCAAAAATAAAAAAGGCAAACGCATGGCAATGAACGCCCTTAAAGTAGTTGGTGGAGGGTTGGGGATAGCTGCAGCAGCACTAGGTACCGCGGCTGGAGCAGGAATACCCTTATTATTAGCTGGTGCAGCAGTTGGAGGGGGGATGGCGATAGCGAAAGCACTCCGTAAAAGGAATAAACAAAAGAAATTAGAAGGATATTATAAGAAACTAGATAAAAAAAGAGATGCAATAGCAAGTTCAAGCCCAGAACTTGAGTCGGATGAAACTTTTGAAGGTATAAATCCAATGGCCGAAGTACCAGAAAAGAGTTCAAAAGAGGAACACGATGAGATACAGGATATGCGTCTTGAAGACAAAGCGAAAAAGAAAGGTAAGGATAAAAGCAGTGTATTTACTAAATCCTCTATAGCTAAAGAGATTATCTCATTCTTGAAAAAGAAATCAAATGATATTACAGCCAGGGTTGTGGCGTGGCTCAGTTTCAACAAAGACAAGAAAGCGGCGGAAAAAAAGAAAAAACCTAGTATGCTGTCAAAAATCAAAAGTTCTTTCAGTAGAAAAAAAGAAAATACTGACCAGGAGCCTAAGCAAATTGAATACGCTAACAATCCTATGGTTAATCATTCAGATATACAATCGACTTCAGGATCCTCTGCAGAAAGTTCAGATAGTGCATCTGCTCCGGTAGAGCCTTCGGAGCCTAGCGAAGAAGAAAAAACGATTTTTGATGCCGAGAAAATATTAACTAGGATTGGCGTTTCAAACGAGGAAGCTTTATCTGAAAACGGAGAGGAGCTATTTGAAAAAAGGCTTTCCGTTACGAATAGCATGTAACATCTTAACAGGTTTAAAACGGAGATAAAATATCGGGTAATTCCGAGTTAAACTGTGGTCCTTGGTAATTAACTTGCCCCATGGAATTAAATGCTGATGATGCCATTCCCATGTATTTTTCTCTTTCGGGAAAAGCTTTCATCCCAGCGCCTACAACCGATAGTCCAACATAAGGTAGTCCCTTACCCAAACCGCCCATTGTTTTTAAAGTATCTCCACCTGCAGTAAGTGACGATTTACCCAAGTTTTTACCTTGGTTTAGAATATTATCACTCATAAAATTCCCAGTTGTTCCAACAACACTTGCTGCTGGGTTTGGGATTAATCCGAGTCCGTTAGAGATCGCTCCGATTCCATGGCCCATTAGTTGACGATTGCGTTTTTGTTGGTTCTCTGCGTTATCCTTCGGCATATTTAAGGCATCCATAAAACCAACACGGTTTTTATTCATATCATCAATTCCTTTAGCAGCATTGTACCCTGACATACCTGCGCCTGCTAATTGGAGTCCTCTCCTCACCGTAGGATTTTGGATTGCGGTTGTTGCTGTCCTTCTAGCAGCGTTCATGGTAGCACTAAACATACCGTCTAAACTACTTATAATATTTTATTTAAATGAAATCTTATTTTTTTTCAAGTTAGAAAATTGAAAATTCAACTCCCCATCTAATCCATCTGATTTTATTCCTTTGATGCCATTTACCAAACTCCCTACACTCACGTCTTGTAAATATTCTTGAACCGCCGTACGGTTGAGTAAGATATTCACCAAGCTCACCCATTTTATGCCAATGAAGGTTTTTCCAGCCCAATAGGTTAGAGGGCTTACTTTGTAAGCTACGAGCTGCGGACATCCTAACAAGGCCGTTTCTAAGGTGGCTGTCCCGCTGGCTACCAAGGCGTAACCACCGGTTTGGGAAGCAGTATGCAAAATATCAAAGGTTTGGTTAAAACGTATCTTGGCTTCGAGCCCTTCTTTTTGCAAAATCTTATCGTAAAACGCTTGATCCAAGCTCGGAGCGCCAGCCACCATGATTTCTATCTCTTTGTCTTCAACTTCGCGGGCCGCACGAATGAAGTTGGGGAGTAATGCCTCTACTTCTGCAGGCCTTGAACCCGGTAATAAGGCGATGGTTTTTTTATGGCTTAAGTTCGATGGTTTACTTTTGATAAATTGGTCTACCGCCTTCTGTGTGGGGTTGCCCACATAAGTGCTTGGCATGCCGTATTTTTCAAAAAAGGCTACTTCAAAAGGAAAGATCACATATAAGTGATCAATCACTTTTTTCATGGTCTTGATGCGACGTTTATTCCAAGCCCATGCCTTGGGAGCGATATACCAATGAACCTCTATTCCCAAAGATTTAGCGTATTTGGCAAGAGGTAAGTTAAATCCGGGGTTATCGATAAAAATAACCTTGTCAGGTCGTGCTTTCTCAAGGTCATCTTTTGCTTGTTGCATAAAACCGCGAATCGTTCGGAGGTTTCTGATGACCTCCACGAATCCCATGATATTACGGTCTTTGTAATGCGATAATAACCTAGCCCCGGCAGCTTCCATTTT
>Ga0255765_1001199_pt1 | contig 32729 bp, 26 predicted proteins | sample 041ome_8_FD_179965 | JGI IMG/M metagenome (GOLD analysis project Ga0255765, IMG submission 179965) | Coastal salt marsh microbial communities from the Groves Creek Marsh, Skidaway Island, Georgia - 041407BS metaG (version 2) | ecosystem: Environmental > Aquatic > Marine > Intertidal zone > Salt...
ATATTGATTCACGTGTATTCGACTCCGCCCAAACGCCAGCTAAGCCGCTTGCACTAAAAACGGAAGCGGCAACACCAGACAAAGTCGCGCCGTTATCAACAATGTCGGCATCCTCCCATTCCGTTCCAGGCGGCCCGGGCGGTACCGAATTACGCTGTTTGGGATCACGCCCTTCAGCCGGAAATTTACCCCAGTAGGTCTCCTCAACGTAAGTTCCGGCCGCTAAGTGCGTATCGCTCGATCCGATGAACCCGTATTCAAATGGATTGGCGCCCCGCTCAGCCAGCAGCTCAAGGCCCTTGCTCAAGGAAGGTCGGGCATAGCTGCCTTCAACCTCTTGACTCAATATCCTAGAGCCGATCAAAAAAGGGTAAAGCTCAAAATCAGCCCACTCATCCTGGGGTGAAAAGACAGGGCGCGTGTCACTGGTGCCTTTAATTTGAGTAATCTCAACAATCGGTTCATTGCGCACACGCTGCTGAAGCACCTCTTTGGAGAGTGGTTCGCCATTTTCATCCGATGCGGAAAACATCAAGCCATTGGACCCGTTGGAGTTGTGCGGGATGGCCAATGAATCAATGCCTTGCTCACGGAGCCCCTCCATCCAATCCCATAGGTCCGCAGGGTCTCCTGTCACGAGCGTCGTTAAAAGTTCATCCGGCGATTCGTTTTTAAAAACTACGTTGCGGTGAAGGTTAGCCGCGCCACCGGATTCCACATCCACCACTTTCATCGCCGTAAATTCGTAAGCCGCGAATGTAGTGAACTCTCCAGGTCGGTAATATTGATCAGCAACCGCGGCGGTTGAGCGCCAATTACCCCCCATGAACTCGGTGTCGTAAATGTCTTCCAAGGGATTCTGAGTGACGAAGGACAAACCAATTTTTTGGAAGGTCTCTTGCGTTTCGCTGGCATTTTTTCCAAAGGCCGCCTGAGCGGTTTCGGTCTTAGATAAGGGATGCTCCGGATTCGCCATGGCCGGCACGACACCGAGATATTCACCGTGGTCCGTTACGGCATAAAAATCGAGCGGCGGCCCCGCTAATTGAATCATCCCACCTGCATCTTGAGGTATAGCCTCGCCCATGGCAAAGCGATAGGCATCCTCTGGTGAGCGACGCACGCCAAACACGAAGGCATCAAAGGATTGCGATGTATGAACGTGAAGGTCACCAAACAAGGCCTGCTTAGTGGGTACAACAGCAACATCATCAATGGTGGCAGTCGCGTCTTGAGGCTTGGCAAGATCGACTGGGGGCATATCTGCATCTTGGTTTTGGCAGGCAGTTAAAGAGATCGCACTAATCAGTGACACCAGAAGTATAGGCTTAGTTCTGAGCATAAATGGCCTTATTATTTTGATATTGGGTTATTCTAGGCGCTGCGTTGCGGTTCGAATTACGTTAACGGCTAGCAACACTCAGGACAAAACGTTATCACCTAATGGTATTGCCTGGTAGGTTAATTATCGACGGAAACGCAAATTAGGAAGGCGCCGTGAATATGCAAGGATACGAAAGGAAACACAGCTAAAAGTAAAGGCCTTGGTTGCAGCTGCGCAACCTAGCCTGTCGATGCCAAAATCGGAGCCCGGGGCGGGCTCGCAGCGATGGATGACTAGAAATACGAGGCGGGCTCGCAACGACGAAGGGATCGAAGTGCAACTCCGACCCCTTCGTAAGGACCAAAAACAGGTGACGACAGCGTCTAGCTGTAATCGCGTCCCTTGTTTGTACCAATCCGCAGACGCAAGGCATTTAGCTTAATGAAGCCTTCAGCATCTTTTTGGTTGTAGGCACCGGCGTCGTCTTCAAAGGTGGCGATATGCGCATCAAATAAGCTGTCGTCCGACTGGCGACCCGCAATAATCACGTTACCTTTATAAAGTTTAACTCGGACTTTACCGTTCACGAAGGTTTGTGACTCATCAATTGCTTGCTGCAGCATCTTACGCTCGGGCGACCACCAATAACCGTTGTAAACCAGCTTCGCGTAGCGCGGCATCAGCTCATCTTTCAGGTGCGCCGATTCACGGTCAAGCGTAAGCGATTCAATCGCACGGTGCGCTTTTAACATAATCGTGCCGCCGGGTGTCTCATAACAACCACGAGACTTCATACCCACGTAGCGGTTCTCTACCAAATCGGCACGGCCAACACCGTTAGCACCGCCGAGCTTATTCAAAGTCTCCAACACCGTAGCGGGGCTCATCTCTACACCGTCGATGGCGACGATATCACCTTTACGATAGGTCAGCTCAATGTAAGTCGGCTGATCGGGCGCTGCCTCGGGGCTGACCGACCATCGCCACATATCTTCTTCGGCTTCGACCCATGGGTCTTCAAGCTGGCCTCCCTCGTAGGAGATGTGCAATAGGTTAGCGTCCATCGAGTAAGGCGATTTTTTCTTTTTATTGGAAAAATCGACCGGGATATTGCGCTCCTCGCAGTAAGCCATCAAAGCTTCACGCGAGTTGAGATCCCATTCACGCCAAGGTGCGATTACCTGAATACCCGGTTTTAAGGCATAGGCACCCAATTCAAAACGTACTTGGTCATTACCTTTGCCCGTCGCGCCGTGTGAAATGGCGTCCGCCTGAGTCTCGTTAGCAATCTCGACTAACCGCTTAGCGATCAATGGCCGCGCGATAGAGGTACCAAGTAAGTACTCACCTTCGTAAACCGTATTAGCGCGAAACATGGGAAACACAAAGTCGCGCACGAATTCTTCGCGCAAGTCTTCGATGTAGATCTCTTTGACACCCAAGGCCTGAGCCTTAGCACGCGCAGGTTCCACCTCTTCACCCTGCCCGATGTCTGCCGTGAATGTCACCACTTCACAGTTGTAGGTATCCTGCAGCCAGCGCACGATCACGGAAGTATCCAAACCACCGGAATATGCTAAAACCACTTTGTTAATGTTGCTCATGCCAAATGTCCAAAACGCCGTATTCTGAGGGCGTGCATTGTACTCTTGCCGCAAATCAATTCCCAGTCTTGGTTTTAGTCCAAGCCCTTTTCAGGTAGGATCGTGACTTCGATCAAGGAGACCACCTGTGCGCTCGCTCACCCTCATTCGACCCGACGATTGGCATGTACATTTGCGCGACAACGAGGCGCTCGTGCGGACTGTTCCAGACATGGCCAGAGTTATGGGCCGAGCTATCGTTATGCCGAATTTAACTCCGCCTATCACCCGGGTAGAACAAGCCGAAGCCTATCATCAAAGAATCGTATCGCACATACCAGCAGAACGCGCATTCCAGCCACTCATGGTGCTCTACCTTACAGATCAGACCAGAGCAGAGGACATCAGAGCAGCTGCCCGCTCACCCATCGTTTATGCGGCCAAGCTTTACCCAGCGGGTGCAACCACAAACTCAGATGCGGGCGTCGGTGATCTCAGCGGTTTATACCCTGTGCTTGCCGTCATGGAGGAAGTTGGACTTCCGCTCTTGGTGCACGGTGAAGTCACAGACGCCACTGTCGATATATTTGATCGCGAAGCGGCTTTTATAGATCAACACCTCGGCCCCATAGTGGAACAATTCCCACAGTTGCGGGTTGTGTTTGAACACATTACGACTGAGCAAGCAGTAGAATTCGTGCAATCATCCGGCCCGAACGTCGCAGCTACGATTACAGCTCACCACTTGCTTCTTAATCGCAACGATCTGTTTGTCGGGGGTATTCGCCCACATCACTACTGTTTGCCGGTTCTCAAACGCAAGTTACATCAGGAGGCACTCATCGCCGCAGCCACATCAGGTGACCCCTCATTCTTTCTCGGAACAGACTCCGCACCGCATTCACAGGGCGCCAAGGAAGCCGCCTGCGGCTGTGCCGGTGTTTACACCGCCCACGCAGCCATTGAGCTCTACGCAGAGGCTTTTGACGCTGCTGGCGCGCTCGACAAACTCGAAAATTTTGCCTCCGTATTCGGCCCAGAATTCTACGGCGTTGAGCCTAATCCAGACACAATCACTCTGATAGAGAAACCACAAACCGTCGCCGATTCACTGCCCATGAGCGGCTCTCAATTGATACCACTCCGAGCCGGCGGCAGTATCGCTTGGTCTGTTGAGCTGGGGTGACCGTGGCTCAAGAAGAAGCGACGTTTGAGATAAAGTCACGCTTTCGCGGCTTTCTTCCTGTCATCATCGACGTGGAAACAGGTGGGTTTAATTCACAAACGGATGCCTTGCTGGAAGTTGCCGCCACCTTCATCAAGATGGATTCAGACGGCGAACTCTACGTCGATGAAACAATACATCACAACGTTACGCCATTCGAAGGCGCCAATATTGAGCCTTCGGCGTTGGAATTTACCGGAATTGACCCCGACAACCCGCTCCGCGGCGCGATCTCAGAACTCGACGCTTTAGAAAGCATCTTCAAATCGATCCGGAAAGAAATCAAAAGTACGAACTGTAACCGTGCCATTCTGGTTGGGCACAATGCCCACTTCGATGGCGGCTTTATCAATGCGGCCGTCGAGCGCACAGGCATCAAACGCAACCCCTTTCATCCATTTTCGTTTTTTGACACGGCAACGCTTTCCGGGCTGGCCTACGGACACACCGTTCTGGCTAAGGCATGCGCGCTTGCCGGCGTCGACTTCGATAACCGCGAGGCGCACTCAGCGGCATACGACGCGGAGCGCACGGCCCAATTGTTCTGCACGATCGTGAACGTCTGGCGACAGTGCGGAGGGTTCGACGGTCAACTATCCCTCTGACCATTCGGTCAGAATCTGGTCCATAGTCGACATCAGATGCTCAAGGGAATCGGGCGCGAGCATTTCTAACTTAAGCCCCTCATCTACTGGCAACAGCTGGTACAAATGGTACCCCACTTGCCACGCGTCACTGTAATCGATGCCGAGCTGCATGCGCTCAACGTGCGGGTGGTGCTCTAGGGATTCAAGCACCTCTGCCAATCCTGACCACGCATCGATCATAGCTGCCGGCTCCAGACTCGCCTCAAACTCAGCATCGCACAAAACGAGGCCGTCATCAGCTAACCGGATATTCTCTGCGGTGAAGGTCTGTTGTCCCTGCAAGGTGATACCCAAGAGCCCGCTGGGCAACTGATCCCAGTCTACTATGGCAGCAGCGGTACCCCGATCGGCCACCTGGGGTGGGCTCCGCTTACCATCGCGCATCACTTCACTACCTGCATGCAGCTGGATCACGCCGAAAGTCTGGCCATCACGCATACAGCGCTTAACCAAATTCAGGTAACGTTGCTCGAAAATTTGCAGCGGCATTTTACCAAAAGGCATCAAAGTCGACGGCAAAGGGAAAAGGGGATAGTCGCTCACTCTCATAAGGCGTTTGGAGCCGAAAACTCATTCATCCAGGTTAGAATCTGTATCGCTTCGTCTTTACTAGAACCGCAAAATTCAAGCTCCGGTTTAAATTGAATACACCAAGAAGGCCGCCGCGGATCACCAAAAATCAAACATCGTTCGTTTGCATCCAAATGAACGCAACGTTCACCCGCTTTTTTGCCCTCTGGCATACCGTAATAGGCCTGCTGTATGTGCGGCACAATGCAGCAGGCGGCACAGTGTTCACGACACTCCATGATCGCCCTCTGGTCCCAGCGGTTTAAGCAACACGATCATACGAGGCAGCAGCAACAGCGCACCCAACACCGCAGCCAGCATGGCGACCACCGTAAGCGCTCCAAAGTAGATGCTTGGCTTAAAGTTTGATAGCACCAACATCGAAAACCCAATTACCACCGTAAGCGTCGTGTAATACATGGCACGACCAATACTCAAATGACAACGGTACATAGTCGCAATGTAGTTTCGATCTACCGGGAATTCGCGTTTAAATCGGTGCACATAATGAATGCAGTTGTCTACGCCAATACCCACGACGATGGCGGCAATAGTAATCGTCATGATATCGAGCGGAATGCCCACGAGCCCCATGATACCCAGCACCAAACCGGCAGCAAGAATATTGGGCGCCAAAGCCAGCAAAGCCAAGGTCACCGAGCGAAATAATCCGTAGAACATAAGCAGAATGACACCGAATACCGCGCCAAGCGTCATGATTTGGGAGGCAAACAAACTCTGCAGCACGTTGTTATAGAGCACCAACATTCCGGACAGGGTAATGCGCTCTTCCTCAATGTTGAGTTGTTCTACCAGATCCTGCTTCACTTGTTGCAAGAAGGCATCACGCCGCAGGCTCTCACTGGTTTCTTTAACGCGCAAACTGATGCGGGCTTCATCCTTACTTAAATCGACATAGGGTTTTTGCAATAACTCGGCAATATCACTTGGCAGGCTGCGCTGAACCAAGGCGAGCTCAACACTCCCCAAACGATCATTCATCAGCCTTTCAACGGTTGTAAACAAAGTATCCAGTGAAAGCACCTTGCCCACCTCTTCGCGCGATTCTAAATAGCGCTGAACCTTGCGGATCTCCTGCTGTCCCGCCAAGCTAAACCAGTAGCTGGGTTGAAACGTTGCAGTATCATTGGCAGCCTGCGAACCTGCACTGGAGCCCCTCTCCCCTGAGAAATCGGCAAAAGCATCATCGGCTGGCGCGGCAAAAGGATCATCCTCGGAAAAGGAATCATCCTCAGCGAAAAGATCAACCTCCGAGAAGGTGTCATCTAGCGCTAAAGATGCCTCTGCACCTAGCTCATCGGAATCAGCCCACGCATCAACTGAGTCGCCGGTGTCACTAAACGGGTCTTCAGCCGCAAACGGATCATCGTCACCGAAAAAGTCGGTGTTATCTGAATCTGTCGACTCCGCGCTACCAACGGCCGAGAATAGTCCGCCAAAGATAGCTTCTTCTTTAGGCGCAGCGAGCGTAATGTCTAGGCCAATTGTTCCGCCCAACTTGGCGTCGAGCAACTCCATGCCCTGGTAAATTTCGGTCGTTTCCTTGAAATAGTCAATGAAGCGATTTTCGACTTTAAGCTGGCTCAAGCCCATCACTACGGCAAAGGCTAACAGCCCAGTTCCGATGCCGATTGAAGCGCCCCGCTCATCTACCCAGCGAGCAAAATGACGCGTGAACGGCTTGCCATCCGCTTGATGCACGATCGGCTTACCTGCGGGCCAAATCGCCATCAATGCAGGCACAATCGTGAAAGCGAATAAAAGCGCAATCACAATCCCAACCGACATCATAGAGCCAAAGTCAATCACGGGCTGAATACGCGAAACCAGTAGAGACATAAAAGCCACAATCGTGGTTAAACCCGTGTAAACACAGGGCACGAACATCGCAGCCATAGTCGCTTCTATTCGGTCCAAATCCGGCAAGTCAGGCTGGTCTCGATGTATTTCCCGATAGCGAACCACCAGATGAATACAGACCGACAGCGAAATCACCAGTAAAACCGCAACGAAATTAGACGAGATGACGGTCATCCGCCAATCGATTGCCGCTAGGAAGCCGAGCATGACAATAACCGTCGCGGCGCAGGTAACCAGTGGGATAACGACCCAGCGTAATTGCCTGAACACGACCGCCAGTACAATCATCATGACGCCCAATATGGCAGCGCCGAAAACAACCAAATCGCTACGCACAAAACTGACCATATCAGAGGCGATCATGGGCACACCACCCACGAATATATTCGCATGAGGTCGATAGCTTGCAGCGATTTCGCGCACATCCTCAACCAGGCGAGACCGGATCTGCATGGATTCGGCCGAGGCCATTTTAACTGCCTGCTCAGCGGCCTTAAGCTCTAGGTTCTCACCATAATTTAGACCTTCGGCCAGTTCTTTTGCGCGTAAAGCCTCGCGTGTCTTTAGGGCCCGATCGTAATCGCTGTTGGGTGACAAATTCACCTGCACCGCAGTCATCGAACCATCTTTACTCGCTAGTAGCTCAGCATAGATCGGGCTCGAGGTGAGCTCCTTAATCGCCAGACTGCGATCCGTTGCAGCATCCGACAGCATGGGGAGTGGCTCACCGCCGGTGACGTCTGTCAACGTTTTAGGCGGGCTTTCAAGTAGCGGCACATCTAGAACGGTTACCACCGAGCTAACGCCATCGAGACCGCGCAGTTCGTCCGCTATAGCAGCAAGTGGTTCAAGACTCTCGCTGCCCAGCAAATCCCCTTTGGGCTGCCAAGTCAAAAGCAAAAATTCAGATGAACCGTAGCGGTCGCTGACGTCACGAAAATCTGCAAGCGAGGGGTCCCCCTGAAGAAGCAATGCATCGGCTGACGCATCCAAGGTGGTTTTTGGTATTTGCATGCCGGCCCATAAGATCAGCCCAGTAACTAGGACTAAGGTCCACCAGGGTCGATCAATCACTGCGCGGCGGTAGCCCCGTTTTGCTGCTGCATTCAAGCCACTAAACATAATGCTCCTCTAAAGCTCTAAGCAGTTTCGGTTTGAAACCTTGGAAATCGCCATTGCTCATACACACAATTACATCGCCAGGCATAAGGTGCTGAAGCAAACCGCTTAGCAAAGTATCGCTGTCCGGAAACACCAACCCCCGGGCTCGCTCTGGCGTCAGCTCCCACCGTAATTGGGGCGAGGTCAACCAAAACCGTTCGTCCGCGAGACGGGTCGCATTCGCCAATGTATCAGCGTGAACCCCCATTCTCATGGTATTCGAGCGAGGTTCAAGCACCAGCACAAGCCTGCGCCCTGGGTACTGATCACGCAGCCCCGCCAAGGTGACCTCAATTGCTGTTGGATGATGTGCAAAATCGTCAACAACCGTGATACCGGCTCGATCGAATAGCACCTCTTGGCGCCGCTTGGTATTGCGGAAACTCTGGACGGCATTCAGTGCCGTCTCTGGCTGAACCCCAGCATGACGGGCTGCGAGCATAGCGGCCGTAATATTGCTTAAATTATAGTCGCCTCTGAGAGGCGAATCACCCGCGAATCGATCGCTCGCGCTCTCTATTGCAAACTGTCCCTGAATTCGATCTTTCCAAGAAAAGACCCAACTCGCTTCATTGCTCGAACCAAAAGTCAGGGTCTCGCTCCACACTCCTTTCGCCAAAACACGTCCCACGGAGGGGGACTCCGCTGGATGAATCACTAGGCCTTGGCTTGGCAATATCCGAATCAAATGATGAAACTGTCGCTCGATATCGGCTAGTGAGTCAAAAATATCAGCGTGGTCGAACTCCAGATTGTTAAATATGAGCGTCCGAGGGTGATAGTGAATAAATTTTGAGCGCTTATCAAAAAATGCCGTGTCGTACTCATCCGCTTCAATTACGAAAAAGGGCGCCTGCCCCAATCGGGCAGAGACCCCAAAATTCGCGGTAACTCCACCAATTAAAAAGCCCGGCTCAAGGCCGGCGCATTCGAGCATCCACGCGAGGATACTCGACGTTGTTGTTTTGCCATGGGTACCTGCTACCGCCAACACCCAGCGATCGCGCAACACCTCTCGCCCAAGCCACTCCGGACCCGAGGTATATGGAATCGTGCTGTTCAAAAGCGACTCGATAACGGCATTCCCCCGAGTCATGGCATTACCGACAATCACAAGATCCGGTGCCGGATCGAGCACAGAGGGGTCGTAGCCTTCGTGCAAGGTGATACCAGAGGCCTCTAATTGTGTACTCATAGGTGGATAGACGTTAGCGTCCGAGCCCGAAACACGGTAGCCCAGTTCGCGAGCAATAAGCGCCAGTCCGCCCATAAACGTACCGCAGATACCGAGGATGTGAATGTGCTTTGACACAACGAGTCTCACAAATCAAATCCGCATAGTAGCATGATCACCTTCCCAACAACTTAAGCCAAGCGCAAAATTTGCGGTTCTTTTGGCAAGAACATAAAGCGGGGCGATAAGTAGGGTAGAATAGTGCCCCCGAACAAGGAGCACACCATGCCTCGCAATGCCTTTTACGCCCAATCCGGTGGTGTTACCGCCGCCATCAATGCTTCCGCCTGCGGGGTAATCGAAACCGCAAAACAATCGGATCAAATCGGCACTGTGTTTGCCGGTCGAAACGGCATTATAGGCGCGTTAAAAGAAGAGCTAATTGATACCTCACTCGAGAGCGATGCAACCATTCGCGGCCTGCGCAGCACCCCCTCCGGTGCATTCGGTTCATGCCGCTATAAATTAAAAAGCCTAGACGAAAATCGAGCCGAGTACGAACGGCTAATCGAGGTATTTAAAGCCCACGATATTGGCTATTTTTTCTACAACGGCGGCGGAGATTCAGCGGATACGTGCTTGAAAGTATCGGAGTTGAGCCACGCTATGGGTTATCCGCTCGCCGCAATCCATATACCCAAGACCGTGGATAATGACCTACCCATAACGGATAACTGCCCCGGTTTTGGCTCGGTCGCTAAATATATCGCGATATCTACTATGGAGGCTTCTCTTGATGTTGCATCCATGTGCGCGAGTTCCACAAAAGTATTCATATTGGAGACCATGGGACGACACGCCGGATGGATTGCGGCGGCTGGTGGTCTAGCGGGTCAAGGTCCAACCGAAGCACCTCATATCATTATCTTCCCTGAGATCGCGTTTAATGAGGCGGCTTTCCTGGCGCGGGTCAGGCATAGCGTAGAAACACAAGGCTATTGCGTTATCGTTGCATCTGAAGGCGCACGTTTTGAAGACGGCCAATTTCTAGCTGACTCAGGGATCACCGATGCATTTGGTCATAAACAATTGGGTGGGGTAGCGCCAACGTTGGCGAATATGATCAAGCAAAACTTGGGGTATCGATACCACTGGGCGCTCGCGGATTATCTGCAGCGAGCTGCACGGCACATTGCCTCAGGCGTGGATATCGAACAAGCCTACGCTGTGGGTAAAGCCGCCGTTGAAATGGCACTTGCCGGCGAACACGCCGTGATGCCCGCCATCATCCGTGAATCAGGCCACGAGTACCGATGGCGTATTGAAGCAGTGCCGCTCGCCAAAGTCGCAAACACCGAGAAGTTCATGCCTCGAGATTTCATTACCGACGACGGCTTTGGCATCACCGACAAAGCCAGAGCCTATTTACAACCTTTGATCGGCGGCGAAGATTACCCGACCTACCAGACCGGCCTTCCTGTTTACACGAAAATACTTGGCGCACTAGCGCCCAAACGAACCGGCCGCGATTTCGATGTAAATTAACCACAAACAACACTAATGCGTGGATCGGGCAGTTTTGCTAAACTTCGCGCGCTAAATTTGGCAGAACACCCCAAAGAGGACCACAGACTCATGAGCTTAAGCCTAATTCCAGCGGGAAAGAACGTACCGGAAGACGTTAACGTAATCATCGAAATCCCCGCGCACAGTGACCCAGTAAAATACGAAGTTGATCACGACAGCGGTGCGATCATGGTTGACCGCTTCATGTCCGCCGCCATGTTCTACCCCTGCAACTACGGCTATATTCCCAATACGCTTGCCGACGATGGCGACCCTCTTGACGTACTGGTTCAAACTCCCCACTCGGTCGTTCCGGGCAGCGTAATCCGCTGTCGTCCGGTTGGTATTTTGCAAATGAGCGACGAAGCAGGCCATGACGCCAAGCTCATTGCGGTACCTGTTGACAAGCTCACGCCCGTTTATAAAGACGTGAAAGAAGTCAGCGACTTACCCGCGCTGCTGGTTAACCAAATCAAGCACTTCTTCGAGCACTACAAAGATCTTGAGCAAGGTAAGTGGGTTAAAGTCGACGGCTGGGGCACAGCAGCCGATGCACGCGACGCGATTATTAAAGCAGTAGAAAACTTCAACCGCGAAGAGCAGCACTAATTGGATCGCCCCGAGCGATAATGCTCGGGGCACCATTCTTGTGGGACGCGAACAAAACGCTCAAAGATATCCTCTAACTCTGCGTCAAATGCGGCCAACCCTTCAATAGATTGATCCGAACAAAGATCACGCCACAGAGCGGGTCTCAAGCGCCACTCAAACTCGCTCGCCAAGGGCGCGTAACTCAAGTGCCAAGGCTCCACCGATATACCACCTCGATCCTGCGCATAGGGGCGGAAAAAGCCACAGCTGTTATCGCTTTCAATTTGCTCATCGAGCCATCGGTGTAGTTCTCCAAATTGAACGCGCGATTCGATCACGGTTAACTGAAGTTTATAATCATCCGCTACCGCAGCCGCGTCATAAACATCGCAATCGGTACCCCAATGGTGACGCGAGGTGCCAGGCAATGCCGAGAATCGCAGTATTTTGTGGATCCATTCCAGAGCGCTATAGGCATGCCGCTCTAGAGCGACACCTTGGTCATCTTCGACACTGCGCACCCCCTGAAACTTGCCATTCCAGATCGCAGTTTGACGATCAAGAGAGCGATATCCACTGGCACACCGCAAGTCAAACCCGCTCTGTCTGGCGCGACGCGTCAATTCGCGAAAGGCCTCAGAAACATCACCATCAAGCAACCTTAGCGTGCTCAGGTTTGGCGCACCCAAGCCGACAACGCAGCGGTCCCAATCAGAAAACAACGTTCCCAGTGGCGTTTTGCTCAATTTAAAACCCTTTTGGCTCAAAAAACGTTGATAATACTAGCCCATGCGCGATTTATCTGGTAGTTTCTCCGCCCGCTCAGACGGGGCTTCAGCGGTACCGGCCCAGAACGGTGGCAGACAACTGTTTTTAATCGCACTAGGTGGAATTGAACCATGGCTCCTAGCAGAGACGGAAATTTTAAAAACTTTACGCCCTATACCCCCAAAAAAGGCGAAGAGTACATGAGCGAAGCCCAGCTCGCGCATTTTAAAGAGATCTTGCTGAACTGGCGATCAGATCTTATGCACGAAGTCGACCGCACGGTAACGCACATGAAAGACGAAGCGGCGAATTTTCCTGATCCCGCAGATCGCGCAACACAAGAGGAAGAGTTCAGCCTCGAGCTAAGAACGCGAGACCGAGAGCGCAAGCTCATTCGAAAAATCGACCAAACCATCGAGCGTATCGAGCAAGACGACTACGGGTTTTGCGATGCATGCGGAATCGAAATTGGCATAAAGCGGCTTGAAGCGCGACCAACCGCCGAACTCTGCATCGACTGCAAAACGCTGGCCGAGATCAAAGAGAAACAAGAGCGAGGCTAAGCCCCCGTGGACTTCGCGAATCCGACCAACGCGACCTACGTTGGTCGGTTTGCACCCTCTCCCACCGGCCCCCTGCATCTAGGCTCGCTGACTACCGCACTGGCAAGCTACCTGGACGCGCTTACGCATCGGGGCACCTGGCTGATTAGAATCGAAGACGTTGATCCGCCGCGGGAAGTGGCTGGCGCGACGGAGGCGATTTTAATCGCACTGGCCGCACATGGCTTACACTCCCAAATGGAGCCTCTTTTCCAGCATACTCGGCATGAGCGATATAAAACGATCTGCGAGAATCTGCTTCGGCAAGGCCATGCCTTTTACTGCATTTGCTCCCGTAAACAGCAGGATCACCTAGGGCGATGCATCGCCAATTGTCAGGATCGCGATATTTCAGCAAACGGCAACAACTTGCGGATCAAGCTCCCCACAGGTAACCGCGATTTTACGGATCGGATCTACGGGCAGGTTGAGAGTGAACGGCTCGCGTTTGACAATGCGATCATCTGGCGCAAAGACGAGCTACCCGCCTACCTACTCGCTGCCACGGTTGATGACATTGACTCGGCCGTCACGGATATTGTGCGCGGAGACGACCTCTTGTTTGAAACCCACAGGCAGTTGGCCTTCTATGCGGTGCTGGGGGAAAGCGCACCTCGATATGCTCATATACCGGTTGTGAGAAATGCCGATGGTAAAAAGCTCAGCAAACAAACGGGAGCTGAGAGAATCGACATCCATAGCCCTGTTCAAAATCTTGAAGAGGCACTGCAACATCTGCACCCAACCTGGAAGCATCACAGCAGAGATTCGAGTCCGTCGGATTGGCTAAAGTCCTTGCAAGATCACTGGTACTTACCGACCAAAAACTTGCAAACTTAGGACATTCGCATAGACTGAACTTTTTGCAAAAGAGACCCAATTTATGCAGGGCGTTCGCGGCCTTCTGTTGATTTTTGGCCTGCTGTTTTTATTTTTCCCCACCTTGAGCGCCTGGCTTTTTACAGCAGACGCACCTTGGTATCGCCCTCATATTTTTGCTGCCGCACTGATCGTAGCAAGTTATTTGATTCAAAGAGAGAAATCGTCAGATGAGCTTTAGCTTAGGGCAAGCGCTCGTCGCTATAGTCGGCTATCTCACCCTGCTTTTCGGTGTAGCGCATGCCGCGGAGCGCGGATGGATCAAAAACCGCATCACAGAACACCCGGCCACTTATATTTTATCCTTGGGTGTCTTTGCGGGCGCAATGGCAACCAACGGCGCAATCGAGCTAGCCCACTGGGAAGGCTATGGCGCACTGACGTATTTCTTAGGAGCTATCCTCGCGTTCCTGGCCAGTTCTGTCATTTTGTTCCCCTTGTTGCGCTTATGCCGAATATACCAACTTTCCAGCTTAGCGGACTTACTGACCTTCCGCTTTCGCAGCCAGTACGTGGGCGCCGGCATCACGATCGCCATGTGTTTGGCGCTATTACCTTTTTTCGCTCTACAAATTCAAGCTGTCGCGGACAGCATTCATATCATCGCCAGCGGAACGCGGCTATCGCCTCTAGAATCAGAGCGCCACGATAGTCTCGCGTTCTTGTTTTGCTTAATCGTGATTATCTTTGCGATTCTGTTTGGTACACGAAATCCATTAGCACAGACGCGCAATACCGGTCTCGTGACCGCAATTGCATTCGAATCGATAATGAAGCTGATTGCGTTCAGCCTCGCTGCGGTGTTTATCGTGTGGGAAGTCTTTGGTGACTACAGCTCGTTTGAGCTCTGGTTTCAATCCAATCGCACAAGTCTAATACCCGACCCAGCTAATGGCACCGACGCTGCAACACGGACCGCGCTCATGCTTTTTTTCGCAAGCACGGTTTGCATGCCGCATATTTTCCACATGATTTTTGCAGAGAACCCAAAAATCGAAGAGCTCCGATCGGCCTCATGGGCTCTGCCGCTATATCTAGTCGCACTCAGTCTACCGGTGCTCCCCATTGCCTGGGCCAGCGTCGCCACCGATCAACCCTTACCACCGGAGTTCGCCGCTTTGGGTATCGGCGTTGACGCACAATCACCGGCCATTGTCATGTTCTCCTTCATAGCCACACTATCCGCTGCCAGCGCCACCCTAATTGTATCTACGCTGGCGCTGTCGAACATGTGTCTAAAACATCTCGTGCTACCTCTGAATATAATCCCCGTTGACCGAGAGCAGGGAATATACCGCCAACTAACCTGGATACGAAGATCGCTGATCGCGGTGCTCATTTTTGCTGGCTTTGGGTCGTTTATCTTGCTGGGGCACCGCGAATCACTCGCACAACTGGGCGTGATTGCCTTTGTTGGAACCGCGCAGTTCTTGCCTGGTGTAATCGCTTCACTGTACCTACCCAACGCCAATCGCTTCGGCCTACTCGGCGGCTTAACCGCTGGGCTGCTAATTTGGGGCCTGTTGCTACTCGCGCCCCTGGTTCTGGGGCGCCCGGTCGTCGATCCCTCGTGGCTGCAATCGACAGGTCTCGACGCAACCCTCACAACGACTCTCTCACTGGGTGTGAACATTCTTATTTTTATCTCGCTTTCGCTCATTTTACCAACCAGCCAAGAGGAGCGTATTGCGGCTGAAATTTGCTCGATGGACGACCTGAGCCGCCCTGCACGACACTCTTTGAACCTCAAAAATCCAGGAGAGTTCATTCGCAACCTCTCTGCTGGGCTCGGAGAAGAGACCGCTCGCGCAGAGGTCGAACGCGCCATGAAAGAATTACAGTTTGAACCTTTTGAAACCCGACCCTATGCCCTACGAAGATTGCGGGCCAGAATCGAAGCAAACTTGTCGGGCCTTCTCGGCCCCTCCGTCGCACACAGCCTGGTCACACGCTACCTGCCCTACACCCCCAGTGACGAGAGTGGCGGGGAGGACATTAATCTGATCGAACTTCAACTGGATCGAGCACAGTTGCAATTCACCGGGCTGGCAGCCGATTTGAACAATTTGCGACATCACTACCGCGAAACCTTAAACACCTTACCCATTGGCGTCTGCTCTCTGGCCAACGACGGCGAAATCCTCATGTGGAATGAAAGCATGGAAGCCATGACAGGTATCCCTGCTGACCAAGTACTGGGATCACTGATACGAGGCATTGCAGAGCCCTGGGGGCGTATCCTCACTCAATTTAGCGACCAAGACACTGATCACGTCGTTCGTCAAAAGGTGCAGATGCCAAATGGGCAATCTAGATGGGTGAGCTTGCACAAATCACCTGTCCTTGATGAGACTCTGGCGTCGCGCGACCGTGTCATGGTCGTTGAGGATATTACGGAATACGTGCAACTCGAGCATGAATTGATGCATAACGAACGGCTGGCCTCAATTGGCCGCCTAGCTGCCGGCGTAGCTCACGAAGTGGGCAACCCCGTAACGGGAATCGCCTGTTTGGCTCAAAATATTGCCTACGCCGAGTCAAAACAGGAGCTCGATGAAACCGCGAGCGACATAGTAAAGCAGACGCAGCGTATCAGCCGCATTGTCGAATCGCTCGTCCGTTTCTCGCACTCAGGTGACGTCTCGAGCGAAAACCGCCTTTGCCCTTGCAATGTTGCCGATGCTGCAGACGAGGCCGCGCATCTACTGCAGCTGGATCCAGGCACCAAACACATCGAATTCAATAACATCTGTGACCGCAACCTCGTGGTCATTGCCGATCCACAAAAACTACTTCAAATATTCATCAATTTATATACCAATGCGCGCGACGCATATGCCGGTGACGGTGTCATCACCACCTCTGCAAAACCGCGCAATCAAGGGCTCATTCAAATAACGGTGGAAGATTTTGGGAAGGGCATTCCTGGGCATGAGATCGAGCGAATTTTTGAACCCTTTTTCACGACAAAAGGGCCCGGGGCTGGAACGGGGCTAGGTCTGGCCTTAGTTCACACGATGATGGAAGAAATGGAAGGCCATGTCGATGTACAATCAAGCCATGGAGATAAAATTCCGACAGGTACACGCTTTCTACTCACACTACGAGAAGGGCGTTATAATGACACCCAGCAAGGCAACTAAACACTCATGAAACACGCCAGACGGCAACCGAGGCAAGCATTATGGCCAGACTTCTGATCGTCGAAGATGAATCAGTCATTCGTTCCGCACTGAAACGACTGCTGGAACGCAACGACTACGATGTGAGTGAGGCCGGCTCGGTACAAGAAGCCGAAAGCAAATACGATCTAAACGATTTCGATCTCATTATCAGTGATTTGCGATTACCCGGGGCTGCCGGCACAACTCTGATTAAAAAGGCGGGACAAGTACCCGTACTCATCATGACAAGTTACGCCAGCCTTAAATCGGCAGTGGACTCAATGCGAATGGGCGCAGTCGACTACATCGCCAAGCCTTTTGATCACGCCGATATGATCAATGCCGTGGAACGCATACTGAAAGATCACCGAGAAGCTAAGGCCAAATCTAAAACAGCAACAAGCCCTGCGCCAAAATCGAACGATACAAGTTTCGTCGGCGACTGCGAAGAAATGCGCGAACTGGCCTCCAATATAACCAAGATGGCGCCGACCAATTCGACCGTACTGGTACTGGGTGAGACAGGTACCGGTAAAGAGATGGTGGCTCGTAATCTCCACACGCAGAGTTTACGAGCAACCCAACCCATGATTTCCGTGAATTGTGCAGCGATTCCCGAGACACTCATTGAGTCTGAGCTATTCGGTTATGATAAGGGCGCGTTCACCGGCGCTAGCGCGAACCGCGTTGGCCTTATCGAAGCTGCCGATGGTGGAACCCTTTTTCTTGATGAAATAGGCGAGCTACCAATGGAAGCACAGGCTCGATTACTGCGCTTTATTCAAGAGGGCGAGATCAGACGCATCGGCTCCGTTCAATCAAAAAAAGTCGATGTGAGACTCATTTGTGCAACCCACCGCAACCTCGAACGGCTCTCTCGAGAAGGCAAATTCCGCCAGGACTTGTTTTATCGCATCAATGTTCTGCGTGTTAAGTTGCCGCCCTTGCGTGAACGAGGTAAGGATATCCTGCACCTTGCCGAATATATGCTCGAAAAATACGCCACGAGATTAGGGAAGCCGCTAAAAACGCTGTCACCCAAAGCCATTCAAGCCATTACGACCTACCAATGGCCCGGCAACGTCCGAGAACTAGAGCACGCGATTGAGCGCGCCATTGTTCTATGCGAGGGCGATGAAATTGACAACGAATTGCTGGGCATCGATCTCGAACTGGTGAATGTGAGTCGACTTCGAGCAGGCCACACTGCGGCCAAGCACCCTCACTCGATTCGCACAATCGCGCAAGATCCACCTGAGGATTTATCGCTCGAGGATTACTTTCAGCGTTTTGTTTTAGAGCATCAAGACACTATGAGCGAGACTGAGCTTGCCCAAAAACTCGGGGTGAGTCGCAAGTGCTTATGGGAAAGAAGACAGCGTTTCGGCATCCCTCGTAGCAAGGGCGCAGAAAAGAAGCCCGGCACAGCGAAATCCTAACGTTACCCTTTGACACCTTAAGGAAGCATTAAGCGAGGCGATAGGTAACAATGCAAACCGAGAAAATGCCATCCCACAGACCGGAAAAATAATAAGTGATTGATTTAATAAACAAAAAAGAAGCATGGCACAGGGTCTGCATCTGTATTAGCGGCTCAACAAAAACAATAAGAAAAGCCTCAATAATAATAATAGCGACACTGTGGACCTGGATGGGGAAGCTTGCTTCCCCTTGTATTTTTTATAGACCCCCTAATTCTCAAAAAGTTCTCCTGATGCCTGAGTTTTTAGCATGAGCGTGAACGTCATCCCCCGACCTTTTAACTTAAGCGATCTAAATGACTCCGCTATCAAGGTAGCGTCGCGTCTGAATGAAAAAGGCTATGAGGCCTATGTGGTCGGAGGCGCCGTACGCGATCTCATGCTCGGCAAAACGCCGAAAGATTTTGACGTTGCAACAAACGCCACCCCAGAGCAAGTCGCCACCCTATTCAGAGGATCGCGTATCGTCGGTCGCCGTTTTCAGATCGTCCACGTTAGAATGGGACGCGAGATAATCGAAGTCACAACGTTCCGCGGGGATCACGAGTCAGCCGATTCCAAGGATAAAAATCAGGCTCGACGTGGGCAGACTGGCGTGCTGTTAAGAGACAACGTGTTCGGTACGCTCGAGCAAGATGCAATTCGTCGCGATCTGACAATCAACGCGCTTTACTACAATCCCCTTGATGATTCGGTAATCGACTACACGAATGGCTTAGAAGATATTGCAAGTAGACTCCTAAAATTAATTGGTGAGCCCAAAACTCGATATCAGGAAGACCCCGTTAGGATGCTCCGGGTTGTTCGTTTCCAAGCCAAACTTGGGTTTGACATAGAGTCACAGACCGCGCTGGCCATTGAAGATTGCGCTAACTTACTCGCCCAAATTCCGGCAGCACGACTTTTCGACGAGTTCTTAAAAGGATTTATGGGCGGTGACGCCGCGGCTTTTGCCGATGCACTACTGGCTACCCCACTCTGGCAAGAACTCTTTCCTGACAATGCCCAGTACCTTAATAAAAAGCCGGAATACCTTAAGCTTCTCAAGCAGTCGCTCATTAATACCGACGAAAGAGTGAATAGCGGAAAGCGCGTAACGCCTGCATTTTTACTTGCCGCCATATTGTGGCCCGCGGTAGATCAAGCCTGGGGCGCGGCTGTGTCGCGAGGTGAGGCCCCCATCCCGGCGATGAACAGCGCAGGGCAAGAAGTAATTTTACGGGCCATCTCGCGCATCGCAATTCCAAAGAGATTTAGCATGGTAATGCGAGAAATCTGGGATTTGCAGATGCGCATGGACAGGCGACGCCACCGCAAACCACTGGAGTTTGCTTCCAGTAAACGCTTTCGCGCTGCCTATGATTTCTTGCTTCTGCGAGCGGAGGCAGGCGAGCCTCTGCAAGACATAGCGCAGTGGTGGACCGAATTTCAACATAAAAACCCGCAACTGGAAGAACTTCGCGCCGCACAACCAGCGGACGAACCCGTGAAACGCCGCCGACCACCTCGCCGTCGACGTAGACCTTCATGAAATCGGTTTATCTTGGACTGGGGAGCAACATCGGGGAGTCCCAGAATCATCTGAACTTGGGGCTTCAGGCACTGCAAGCCTATCCGCAAATCAGTCTAATTTCAGTATCACGTCTATACGAAACACGACCTATTGGCCCTGCTCAAGACGATTATCTTAATTGCGCAGCCCTCATTAAAACCGCGCTCGAACCCGAAGCGCTCCTAGACATATGCCAAGAAGTTGAACGGCTAAATGGACGAGAACGCAGTGAACGCTGGGGACCCCGCACACTCGATATCGACGTGCTAATCTGGTCGTCCATCCACATTGAGACAGAAAGGCTAACTATTCCCCACCCTCGTATTAAAGATAGACTTTTTGTGCTGGCCCCATTGTTAGATTTGCCCGAGGCGAATACGATCTACCTTGATGGTACGTCCCTTTCCTCTCACGCCGAGCAGTGCGATCCAAACGACGTGCGACTGACCTCACTTATCTGGAATGGCGAAGCCCTACAGGAAAACACATGACCGATGAATTAGTTTCATTGCTTAGAGGCCGAAAGCTACCTCAGTATATTGCGATAGAGGGTCCTATCGGGGTGGGGAAAACCACGCTAGCCAGACGCATCGCGCAGACATTTCAGTATCAAACGATCCTAGAGAATCCAAGCGAAAACCCTTTTCTTGAGCAGTTTTATCAAGATATGCGTCGCCATGCCCTAGCAACACAACTCTCATTTTTGTTCCAACGAACGCAAACCATACAGGATCTTCGTCAGGGCGACATCTTCTCGCCAAGGCATGTCGCAGACTTCATGTTGCAGAAGGATCCCTTATTTGCGCGCCTAACACTCAACAGTGAGGAGTACGAACTCTACAACAAAGTATATGATCAAATGACGCTGGATATTCCAACACCGGATCTCGTGATTTACCTACAAGCGCCAACCGATGTCTTACTCAGGCGCATCCAAAAACGCGGCATCAGCTCAGAAAATAAGATCAGCAGCGCTTACCTAGAAGAACTGAATCAAATATACAGCGAATTCTTTCTCTACTACGAAGACTCACCTCTCTTGATTGTGAACGCCAGCGATATCGATCTCGCAAGTTCGGACGCGGACTACCATAATTTGGTAAACTATTTCCTCGACATCCGCAGTGGTCGACATTATTTTAATCCGACGTTTTTTGGGTGACCTAAATGGGCAAATTCACGCTAACAAAATTAGACCAAATGAAAGCAAACCAAGAGAAATTTGTTTGCATCACGGCCTATGACGCGACCTTTGCCAGACTTGTAAGTGAAGCGGGTGCCGAAACCATCCTAGTCGGCGATTCTCTTGGAAACGTGCTACAGGGCCACGACAGCACCGTACCCGTTAAAATCGAAGATATGGTCTATCATACCCAGTGCGTCGGGCGTGGACAGCCAGAATCGCTGATCATCGCAGACATGCCTTTCATGAGTTACGCTACACCCGAGGATACCTTGCGTAATGCATCGAAGCTAATGCAGGCGGGTGCTCAAATGGTTAAGCTCGAAGGCGGAACGTGGCTCAGCGATAGTATTAGCCAGTTGGTTGAAAGAGGTATTCCCGTGTGCGCCCACCTGGGTTTGACACCACAATACGTCAACGCTTTCGGTGGTTATCGCGTTCAAGGCAGGACACCAAAAGAGGCAAAATCGATTTTGGCCGACGCCGTAGAAATACAAGATGCAGGCGCAGGTCTCTTGGTACTGGAGTGTGTCCCTGAAGAGCTCGCGACTGATATCACACAAAAGCTGGATATACCCGTAATCGGCATCGGCGCCGGACCTGGGACCGATGCACAAGTGCTGGTGATGCACGATTTGCTCGGCTTGAACCCGCGTCCCGCCAAATTTGTCGCTAATTTCATGCAAGATCAAACCAGTGTTCAAGCCGCATTGAAGGCTTTTGTAGACGCGGTAAAAGCCGGCACCTTCCCCGCTCCTGAGCACTGCTACCACTAAAAGACACTTCGGGTAGCACAAAAGTGTTACCTTATGACACTTTCTTTACGCAACTCGTTGTATGCGCATGCGCACTGGGGCATACTCTGCTTCCCGTCACAGACGGCAAATGCCAGTATTTCCTCTTGCGAGGTGTTTGTAATGCGAACTTGTACGACAGTTGCCCAGCTTCAGCTTACCCTAGACGCCCAGCGCGCCAAGGGTAAAAAGATTGCCTTTGTACCCACAATGGGGAACCTGCACGAAGGCCACCTCAGTCTCGTTCGAAAAGCAAAGGCACTTGGCGACTATGTTGTTGTCAGCATCTTCGTGAACCCACTGCAGTTTGGTGAGGGAGAGGACCTAGATAACTACCCTCGCACCTTGGCTGCCGATAAAGCACAGCTTTTCAGTGAAGGTACGGATGCGGTCTTTATTCCAACCGTGGCTGAGATGTACCCGCGCGGCATGCGGACGCAAACCCAAGTACGTGTTCCAGAACTGTCAGAGACACTGTGTGGCTCAAGCAGACCCGGGCACTTTGACGGTGTCACCACGGTCGTAACCAAACTGTTTAATATGGTAAAACCCGATATCGCGGTGTTTGGCGAAAAAGACTTTCAACAACTGTCTATTATTCGAAAGATGGTTGATGATCTCTGCATGGGGATAGAGATCGTTGGCGTACCCACTGCGCGCGCGAGCGATGGTCTGGCCTTGAGCTCCCGTAACGGCTACCTATCAGATGAGAACCGAGCCATCGCTCCCGAGCTTCACAGTGTCATAAACGATTGCAAAGCTGCAATCGGCAGTGGTTTCGATAATTTTTTGCAGCTGGAATCGCACGCACGATTACGTTTACTCGCCGCGGGGTTTGAACCCGACTATTTTGCGATTCGTGATGCTCGCACACTGTCTAACGTAACGGATCAAACAGAGGAAATTGCCATTCTGGCAGCGGCTCGACTTGGACCAACTCGACTCATCGACAACACACGGTTTAACCTTGCGACGCACTCTGAATGGCGACTTTTAGCGGCCCAAGATTAGCGGGCTTTCTACTTTAGTCTGCTTGCAAGGCCTTTATTAAGGGGTATCATCAGGGTTTCATTTTTAGCGTGAAAGGAACCCTTATGTCACACCAAACTCGGTATCCGATTCCAAGCAACTTCAGCGACGCTCACGTCACGCCCGAGCGCTATGCCGCGATGTACGAGCAATCGATACGCGATCCAGAAACTTTTTTCGGCGATCTCGCAAATGAATTTCTAACTTGGGATACGACCTGGAATCAAGTGTGCAGCTACGACTTTCCGAAAGGAGAGGCAAGCTGGTTTGATGGCGCATCACTCAACATCAGCGTCAACTGCATTGATCGCCACCTGCCTGAAAGAGCCAACCAAACCGCTCTGCTCTGGGAAGGCGACGACCCAGCCGACAGTGAAACAATCACCTACGCCCAACTGAAAGGCGAGGTTTGTCAGCTCGCCAATGCGCTCACTGCCCGCGGTGTAACAAAAGGCGATCGCGTCTGCATTTATATGCCGATGATTCCCCAGGCAGCATACGCCATGCTGGCCTGCGCTAGAATTGGCGCTATTCATTCTGTGGTTTTCGGTGGGTTTTCACCCGAGGCGCTGAAAGACCGTATTTTGGACTCCGATTGCCAGACTGTGATAACCGCCGATGAAGGCCTCCGCGGTGGTAAGAAAGTCCCCCTGAAAGCCAACGTCGACAAAGCCCTTGAAGCCTGTCCCAATGTTCACTCCTGTCTTGTCGTCAAACGTACCGGCGGCGAGATAAGCTGGTCTGGTAGCCGTGACCTGTGGTACCACGAGTTCGTAGGCTCCCAATCAACAGATTGCGAGCCGGTAAGCGTCGCTGCCGAAGATCCGCTCTTCATATTGTACACCTCAGGCTCGACCGGCAAGCCCAAAGGCGTATTACACACCTCTGCTGGCTATCTGCTGCAGGCCGCCACCACATTCAAGTACGTCTTCGATTATCGCGACGGTGAGGTTTTTTGGTGTACCGCGGACGTAGGCTGGGTCACGGGTCACAGCTACATCGTATACGGTCCACTCGCCAATGGAGCGACCTCTCTGATGTTTGAAGGGGTTCCGACTTATCCCGATGCTGGCCGCTGCTGGGAAGTGGTAGACAAACACAATGTCTCAATTTTCTATACCGCACCAACGGCCATACGGGCACTCCACGTCATGGGTGATGAACCCGTCAAGCGCCACAGCCGCGCCAGCCTGCGCTTACTTGGAACAGTGGGTGAACCAATCAACCCAGAGGCATGGGAGTGGTACCACAAAGTGGTCGGCGATAGTCGTTGCCCAATCGTAGACACGTGGTGGCAAACCGAAACAGGCGCTCACATGATCACCCCTCTGCCTGGCGCACATGAACTCAAGCCAGGATCAGCGTCGTTCCCATTCTTCGGTGTCGAGCTTGCCCTACTGAATGAAGATGGTAGCGAAATCGAGGGCGAAGGCGCGGGCTATTTGGTCGTCAAACGTTCTTGGCCGAGCCAAATACGTAGCGTATATGGCGACCATCAGCGTTTGATAGATACCTATTTTAGTACTTACAAGGGGTATTATTTCACCGGCGACGGTGCCATGAGAGACGCCGACGGCTACTATTGGATTACCGGCCGCGTAGATGACGTTCTGAACGTATCTGGACACCGTATGGGAACGGCAGAAATCGAGAGCGCACTCGTCTTGCACCCTGATATCGCTGAAGCAGCCGTTGTCGGCTTCCCGCACGATATTAAAGGTCAAGGAATCTACGCTTACGTTACGCCCATGGCGGGCATTGAGAAAAGCGATACGCTCTACAAAGAGTTGATCGATCTGTGTGTGAAAGAGATCGGTCCGATCGCCAAGCCCGACATTATTCAATGGGCACCCGCCCTTCCAAAGACACGATCCGGTAAAATTATGCGACGTATTCTCCGGAAGATTGCCGAAAATGAGCTCGATGCGCTTGGCGACACCAGTACGCTCGCAGACCCTTCGGTTGTAGAGAACTTGGTACAAGAGCGACCGAAAAACTAGAGCGGTCTTTAACTGGAACAAAAAAGCCGGCTTACGCCGGCTTTTTCAATTCAACTTAGAAATTAGCTGCGTGGCTCTTCGCCTTCTTCTGCAGCCTCCTCCGTTACACCAGAGGCATCCTGCGCTGCTGATTCGGCGGTATCGTCGGCAGCGACTTCGCTTGGTGCTTCCTCAGTAACTTCGGCTGGTGCTTCCTCAGCGACTTCGGCTGGTGCTTCCTCAGCGACTTCGGCTGGTGCCTCCGCAGATTCCGCAGGCGCCTCTGCTGCCACTTCGGCTTCAGCAGCCTCGTCTTCAAGCAGCTCTTTAATAGAGAGCTTGATACGACCGCGCTGATCTACATCCAAGACCTTGACCCGAACCGTCTGACCTTCTTCCAAGAAGTCAGTCACGTTTTCAACTCGCTGGTTGGCAATCTGAGAAATGTGTACCAAACCATCCTTGCCAGGAAGAATGGTCACGAAAGCACCAAAGTCGACGATGCGAGCCACTTTGCCTTCGTAGACTTGGCCTACTTCCGCTTCAGCTGTGATCTCGAGCACCATTTCTACCGCACGATCACGCGCCGCTTGGTTTTGGCCAAAGATTTTGACCGTACCATCGTCATCGATATCGACCGTCGCACCTGACTCTTCGGTAATGGCACGAATCGTTACACCACCTTTACCGATAATGTCGCGGATCTTATCCGAGTCGACTTTCAGGGTAACCATGCTTGGAGCGTCAGCTGAAGTGACTTCACGCGCTTCACTGATAACGGCGTTCATCTGACCAAGAATATGCAAACGTGCCTGCAGAGCCTGCTCTAGAGCGATATCCATGATCTGCTCGTTGATACCTTCGATCTTGATATCCATTTGCAGCGCCGTAACGCCTTTAGCCGTTCCCGCTACTTTGAAATCCATATCGCCTAGGTGGTCTTCGTCACCCAAAATATCAGTCAAAACAGCAAATTGATTGCCTTCTTTAACCAAACCCATGGCAATACCCGCAACCGGTGCCTTCAAGGGAACACCCGCAGCCATCATGGCGAGAGAACCAACACACACAGACGCCATCGAAGAAGAACCATTGGATTCAGTGATTTCAGATACAACGCGAATGGTATAAGGGAACTCGTCTTGATTTGGCAAAACGGCGCTGAGGCTGCGTCGTGCCAAACGGCCATGACCAATCTCCCGACGGCCCGTAGCTCCGATCCGCCCTGCTTCACCCACAGAGTAGGGAGGGAAGTTGTAATGCAACATAAAGGCATCTTTACGCTCGCCTTCCAAGGCATCGATAATCTGCGCATCACGTGTTGAACCCAGGGTGACGGCACCAATCGCTTGTGTCTCGCCACGTGTGAATAACGCTGAACCGTGAACGCGAGGCAATACGTCTATGTTGCAAGCGATAGGACGTACGGTTTTACCGTCGCGTCCATCTATGCGAGGCTCACCTGCCAAAATACGGCTACGAACGACCGACTTCTCAAGGCTCTTAAACACATCTTTGATTTCATCCGCCGAAGGGCCGTCTTCGGTAGCCAGCGCTTCAACGCAAGCCGTCTTAATTTCATCAACACGCGCATAACGCTCGGCTTTTTCGGTGATACGGTAAGCCGCACCTAAATCCGCAGACACTTGCGCCGAAACAGCCTCAAGCAAAGCTTCGTTCACAGCGGGCGCTTCCCAATCCCACTTGGGCTTGCCCGCTTCGGCTACCAATTCGTTGATCGCAGCGATTACGGTTTGCATCTCTTGATGAGCAAAAAGCACTGCACCAAGCATTTGATCTTCGCTCAGCTCTTTCGCTTCAGATTCAACCATCAAAACCGCATCCGCGGTGCCGGCAACAACCATGTCCAGCTCGCTGCCTTTGAGCGCCCTGTAATCGGGGTTCAACAGGTAGCCTTCTTCGGCATTAAAACCAACACGTGCTGCCCCAATCGGACCATTGAAGGGTACGCCCGAAATAGCCAACGCGGCAGAGGTGCCGATCATGGCGGGGATATCAGGATCGATGTGATCGTCGGCTGACATCACAGTGCAAATGACCTGCACTTCATTCATGAAGCCGTCAGCAAAAAGCGGACGAATCGGGCGGTCAATCAAACGTGAGGTTAAGGTTTCTTTCTCACTTGGGCGACCTTCGCGCTTGAAGAAACCGCCTGGAATCTTGCCAACGGCGTAGGCCTTCTCTTGGTAGTGCACTGAAAGGGGGAAAAAATCTTGACCAGGTTTCTGGCTTTTAGCGGCTACAACAGTGACCAATACACTGGTGTTCTCAACGGTAACCATCACCGCGCCGCTTGCCTGCCGGGCAATGCGGCCTGTTTCCAGCTTTACGGTCTGTCCGCCATACTGGAAGGTTTTTACAATAGGGTTCACTCAACTTCTCCAATCATTCTAAAAAGAAACCGGGGCCTTTCGCCCCGGTCCTTGTCTCGGTTTAACGACGCAGACCGAGTCGCTTAATCAATGTGCTGTATCGCGTCGCATCTTTACGCTTTAAGTAGTCCAACAAATTACGGCGCTGGTTCACCATCCGAATCAGACCGCGGCGCGAGTGGTGGTCTTGCTTGTGCTCTTTGAAGTGTGACTGCAACTGCTCAATGTTAGCCGTTAGCAAAGCCACTTGCACTTCTGGAGAGCCGGTATCACCTTCACCCGTTTGATAATCTTTAACAATCGCTGCTTTTTGTTCTGCACTTAATGCCATTTTTCGTTTCCTTTTTACAACCTGCCCTCACGGATTTGACCGCAAAAAAAATAGAGCCTACCCGCGCAGGTTTACAGATAGGTTCCCGCTACACACCCGTAGCGATCATTCTCAGAGGTGACAACACGCCACCTTCTGACGCCGTCGCAAGCCCAATGAATCCACTGGACGCACGCGCGACGCGCACAATACCATTTTTTGGGACGTTTGGCACCTTTATCGACTGACCTTGAAGCAGTTTTTCGCTTTCTTTTTCATCAACTTGGCACAAATCAAAACCCTCCAGCCCTGCGTCAATGGGTAACAATCTTTCAGTCAATGCCTGCCCCGCCGCCTCAACCTGTGCCATCGTTACCGCTTGTTCAATACCGAAGGGACCGGCGGCTGTACGTCTCAAGCCGGTCAAATGCGCACCGCAGCCAAGCGAAGCGCCGATATCCTCAGCCAAGCTCCGTATATAAGTGCCCTTAGAGCACATAACGACAATACGAGCTTGCGCCGCTTCACCAGGATAAAAATCCACGCATTCTAATCTGTGAATCCGTATTGTTCTGGACTGACGTTCAACCGTGATACCTTGCCTAGCAAGTTTATAAAGCGGTTGACCGTCTCTTTTGAGGGCCGAATACATCGGCGGAACTTGCTCTATCTCGCCGCGGAAAGGTTCTAGGGCCGTTTCAAAAAGGGCACGCGTGACCATTGCCGCACCACGTCGATTGATGATTTCACCTTCAGCATCACCGGTATCCGTTGTCGAACCCAAACAGACTGTGGCCTCATAGGCTTTATCTGCATCTAAGAGGTATTGACTGAATTTGGTTGCATCCCCAAAGCAGATTGGAAGAACGCCCGTCGCCATCGGATCGAGTGCACCTGTATGACCGGCCTTCTGTGCATCAATCATACGCTTACAGCGCTGCAGAGCGCCATTAGAACTACAGCCTTGTGGTTTATCGAGTATCAGGATGCCATGAACCGGCAGGCCACGCTTACGACGACCCAAAACGCCTATTCCTCGGAATCGTCGTCGCGATCGAAAAGTGCGTCAGCCGCTTTGGCTTCTTTGATCAAACCCTCTAGGTGACGTCCGCGACCTACGCTCTCATCAAAAACAAAACGAAGCGATGGCACGGTTCTCATGGTGCTGCCTTTTGCAACGTGGGCTCTCAGAAAGCCCGATGCTTTGTTCAGCACATCAGTAACGGGCTTGGCTTCATCCGCAGAGTCAGAACCGAGCACTGTAAAAAAAATACGAGCATGACTGAGGTCACGGCTCACTTGTGCTGCCGTTATATTGACCATGCTCACACGGGGATCGCGCATTTCGTTTTGAATCAAAATGGCCAACTCGCGTTGAAGCATGTCTCCTACGCGTTCGGTTCGGCTGTATTCTTTAGCCATAACTATCGCTTACAGCGACCTCGCCACTTCTTTAACTTCATACACTTCAATCAAGTCCCCTACGCGCACATCGGTATAGTTTTTAACGCCAATACCACACTCAGTGCCGCTCCTGACCTCGCTAGCATCGTCTTTAAATCGTCGCAAAGATTCAAGTTCGCCTTCGTAAATCACCACGTTATCGCGTAATACTCGAATCGGCTTAGAGCGATATACGGTGCCGTCCGTGACAACGCAACCCGCAATCAGACCAAACTTCGGCGACTTAAAGGTATCACGCACTTGCGCGACGCCTACAATCTCTTCGCGTAACTCCGGTGCCAGCATACCTGTAAGCGCTTGTTTAACATCATCAATTAAATCGTAAATGACGTTGTAGTAGCGCAAATCAACGCCTTCGGCTTCGACTAAACGTTTAGCCGCGTTGTCTGCACGAACGTTAAAACCGAACATCACAGCGTCACTGGTCATCGCGAGTGTGACATCAGTTTCAGCAATACCACCGACGCCGCCCGATACGATGTTAACTTGCACTTCAGTGTTGCCTAAATCCAACAGCGCAGACTGCAACGCTTCAAGCGAACCACGAACATCGGCCTTTACGATGATGTTCAAGATCTTCTTCTCGCCGGCCGTCATGCTTTCAAACATGTTGTCCAGTTTAGCTGCCTGCTGACGTTGTAAGCGTGTTTCACGACTCTTATCCTGGCGGAAATCAGCCAGCTCGCGAGCGCGCTTCTCATTCTCAACGACAGCAAACTGATCGCCGGCATCGGGTGTTCCGTCTAGACCGAGAATCTCAACAGGAATACTCGGACCCGCCTCATCAATCGGTTTGCCATTCTCATCAAGCATGGCGCGCACTCGGCCATATTGGAGTCCAGCCAAGAGGATATCGCCACGACGTAGAGTACCGCTTTGAACAAGCAGAGAAGCAACGGGGCCGCGGCCGCGATCCAAGCGCGACTCGATCACAATACCTTGAGCAGGTACATCGCGGGGCGCCTGCAGCTCAAGCAATTCGGCTTGAAGCAAGATTGCATCCAACAAATCGTCGATACCTTCACCCGTATGGGCGGAAACGTTGATGAATTGGGTATCACCGCCCCATTCCTCTGGGATCACATCTTTCGCAGACAGCTCGTTTTTAACACGGTCAGGGTCAGCCGCTTCTTTATCGATTTTGTTTACCGCCACGATCAAAGGCACTTTCGCCGCACGTGCGTGCGCAACCGCCTCTTCTGTTTGCGGCATAACGCCATCGTCAGCAGCAACGACTAGAATCACGATGTCCGTACTCTTAGCACCGCGTGCCCGCATAGCGGTGAACGCCGCGTGCCCGGGCGTATCTAAGAAACTGATCATGCCATGTTCAGTCTCTACATGGTAAGCACCAATATGCTGGGTAATACCGCCGGCTTCCCCTTTCGCCACACCCGACTTACGTATGTAGTCCAACAGAGACGTCTTGCCGTGGTCTACGTGACCCATAACAGTGACAACCGGTGCTCGAGGCTCTAAAGTGCCCTCGTGCAGAGAGAGCGTCTCTTCAAGCTTCTCTTCAAGTGCATCGGCACTGATGAGCTTCACTTTGTGACCCATCTCTTCAACCACTAAGGTCGCGGTATCTTGGTCAATCATCTGGTTAATTGTAGCCATTAGGCCGAGCTTCATTAACTCTTTAATGACCTCGCTCGCCTTAACGGACATTTGCTGGGCAAGCGCGCCTACCGCAATAAAGTCAGCCACTTCAACTTCATACGTAATTTTCTCGGTTGGCATTTCAAACCCGTGTTTATTATCACCGGCGGATCTGGATTTCTTCTTGCCCCCGCGTCTACGCATGAACCCATCTTCTGCTGCGTCGATGTCAGACAAAGACATGTGCCGCTTCTTGCCACGACCACCGATCGAATCTTTATTCAGGCGGGCGCCTTTTTTGCGCGGCGAATCATCACGTTCCACGGCAGGCGCTTCGTGCAAGCGCTTAGGTCGCGCGGCTTCTTTCTTAGCCTCTGTGGAATCGGTTTTTGGGGCTTCGGCCTGTTTGGTTCTTGCCTTTCTAGCCTCCTCAGCGGCCTTTTTTGCTGCCTCGTCTGCCACTTTCTTCGCTTTGATCGCGGCTTCTCGATTCTCGTCTTCCTGCTTACGACGAAGAGCGGCACGCTGTCTCAACACCTCAGGATCAAAGCTCTCTTCTACTGCTTTCGGCTCATCCTCGACTACCGAAGCATCGACGGGTTCTTCTGCAGACTCGGGCTCCGGCTCAGGCGTTTCCGCTTCCGCAACCACCGCTGGGTCGACTTCAGCCTCGCCAGCCAGATCAATCTCGGGTGCTGGTGCTTCCTCGAGTGATTCGCTGGAATCAACGTGAGGGTCCGCTACAACCTCTGCAACGACGGGCTGCTGTGCAATCTCCTGCACCGGCGTGGCTTCTTGCGCCACCTCTTCAACGTCAGGCGTTTCAGCTTCGATCTCATCACGCTTAACGTAAGTGCGCTTCTTGCGCACTTCCACGTTCACCGTTTTACGGCCACCCGCACCACTCGTCTTGAGCGTACTAAGCGTCTTCCGCTTCAGAGTGATTTTGCGTGGTTCTGCGGCAGCTTCGCCATGACTGCGCTTCAAAAACTGCAGCAAGGTCTGCTTATCTTCATCCGAAACTTCTTGTGAGGCTGCCGTGTGAGGTAAGCCCGCCTCTTTCATTTGAGTCAGCAGTCGCTCAGTCGATGCGCCTACGACTTTGGCTAGTTGCTCTACTGTAACTTGGGCCATAATCTCTCTCCTTCTCTCTCAGTTCGTGTGGATATGCCTATTTTTCTTCTTAGGCTTCCTCTGCGAACCAAGGAGCGCGAGCGGTCATAATCAAAGCGGCCGCTCGTTCTTCGTCCATATCTGGAATATCCAATAAATCGTCTACACCTTGTTCTGCTAAGTCTTCCATGGTCACAATGCCACGGCTGGCAAGTACGAATGCAAGGTGCCGCTCCATACCCTCCATATTGAGCAAGTCGTCCGCCGGCTCACTTGCACCCAGTTGCTCTTCAGAGGCGATAGCCATCGTTAACAGGGCATCTTTCGCGCGAGCGCGCAGCTCCTCTGATATCTCTTCATCAAAGCCTTCTATCGACATCATCTCTTCGAGCGGCACATAGGCTACTTCTTCGAGCGTCGTGAAACCCTCTTCAACCAGCACTTCAGCGACTTCTTCATCCACATCCAAGTGCTCAACAAACAACTGGATGATCTGACCGGCTTCAGCTTCTTGCTTTTCTTGCGCTTCTTCCGAGCTCATGACATTAATTGTCCAGCCCGTTAGCTCCGACGCTAGCCGCACGTTCTGACCACCACGGCCAATCGCCTGTGCCAAATTGTCCTCTGAAACAGCAACGTCCATCGTATGGGCATCTTCATCAACCACAATCGATTCGACTTCTGCGGGAGACATCGC
>Ga0255765_1001217_pt1 | contig 32471 bp, 27 predicted proteins | sample 041ome_8_FD_179965 | JGI IMG/M metagenome (GOLD analysis project Ga0255765, IMG submission 179965) | Coastal salt marsh microbial communities from the Groves Creek Marsh, Skidaway Island, Georgia - 041407BS metaG (version 2) | ecosystem: Environmental > Aquatic > Marine > Intertidal zone > Salt...
AAGGGTATCAGTTACAGATCGTTGTGACTTGCGTTGCACCTATTGTATGGCTGAGGATGTAACGTTTCTGCCAAGACAAGAGGTTTTATCCATAGAGGAAATAATTAAATTAATTGATATATTTAATGAACTTGGTGTAAAAAAATTCAGATTAACCGGAGGAGAACCTTTGGTAAGAAAAAATATAATTGCAGTTATTGAACATTTAAATGATTTAAAAAAACAAAAAAAAATTACTGAACATACACTGACAACCAACGGTACAAATCTAGAAAAATATGCCTCTATTCTTAAAGAAAATGGGATTGAAAGGATCAATGTATCTTTAGATAGTTTAAATACAGAAAAATATAAAGAAATAACCAAGTGGGGAAATCTTGAAAAAGTAATAAATGGTATCAAGACAGCAAATCAACAAGGTATAAAAGTCAAAATTAACACAGTGTTAACTCAAGATTTTAATGATGAAGAAATTTTTGAAATCATCGAATGGTGTAAAAAAAATAACTGCGATATTTCATTGATTGAAATTATGCCTATTGGATCAATTGGTGAAAAAAGATTTGATCAATACTTATCAATGAAAAAATTTGAAGAAAAGTTAGTTAAAAAATTAAATCTAGCCCCTACTAAGTATAAGACTAATGGTCCCTCAAGATACTTTATTAATAAGGACAATGATCAAAAAATTGGTATTATTTCAGCGATTTCTCATAATTTTTGCGATACTTGTAATAGAGTAAGGCTTACTTGTACAGGAAAGTTATATATGTGTCTGGGTCAAAACGATTTTGTTGATTTAAAATTTGCTCTCAGAAATCAATCAAAAACTGATATTATCAAAAATATCGAATATGCCATGTCCATTAAACCCAAAGCTCATAATTTTGAAATAAATAAAACAAATTTTGAGGGATATGTTGATAGATATATGAATGAAACTGGTGGATAAATATGAAAATTAGTTTTGTGGCTTTTCCTTTAGAAAATAATCTAAAGGCTCAAGCTGAGCTCATTGAAAAATATGGCAACTCTAATCCGGAAGATGCTGACTATATAGTTGCTTTGGGTGGAGACGGATTTATTCTTAAGTCTCTTCATGATTATTTAAAAATTAACAAGCCTATTTTTGGAATGAATTTCGGTTCAGTTGGTTTTTTAATGAATGAGTTTAAACTAGATGGACTTCCAGAAAGATTAAAAAAAGCACAACTAACCAAACTTCGACCCCTTGTTATGAAAACACTTTCACCTACAGGTAAAGAGGTCAAGGCAATAGCAATCAATGAAATCAGCATTAGAAGAGAAAAATATCAAGCATCAAAACTGCAAATAATTATTGATGATGAAATCAGAATGGAAGAGTTGGTTTGCGATGGTATAATTGTATCAACATCCGCTGGCAGTACAGGCTATAATTATTCTGCTTCTGGACCTATTATACCTTTAGGTAGTAATGTTATTGCTTTGACAGCGGTAAGTGCCTATAGCCCACGACATTGGAAAGGTGGTCTTTTAAAAGACACTGCAAAAATAAAAATAATCAACAACAATCCCTCAAAAAGACCGGTTGTTGCTCAAGCAGATCATATCGAGGCCAAAGATGTAACCTCTATCGAAATAGAAATGTCAGAGGGTTTAGAAATACCCCTTCTCTTCGATAAAAATCATAAAATTGAAGAGAGGGTTTACAAAGAAATGTTTAAGACACAATAATTTTTCATTGATAGTTGTATTTAAAATTTTTTTTTTAATTCTTTTCTTTTATAGCAAACCTATCGTTGCTTCCAATAATTGTAGCAGCGAAAATAATATAAAAATAGGGTTAATCCACAATGAGTTTATTGATTATCAATACTACCTTTACTACGAACTTGGAAATTATGCTCAAGAAAATGATATTGATTTTGAATTAGGCTTAGTAAATAAGAATATAGATGAATTTGATATAATTTTTGGAGAGTTTGATGAACTCAGTAAACTATTCACTACTAGAGAAATTTCATTACCTAATCAAGTAACAAAATATTATAATAATAATGGGTTAAATATAAGTCAAAATATTTTACCTTTAGACTTAGATACATTTGTTTTGCTAAGTGATAAAAATATAAAAATAGAGAATTTTGAAGATATTTTTAATACTAATAATCAATTTAAATACTTATTTGGAACAACTTATTTCTCTGAACTTTTTAATAAAAAACTAATAAATTATCATTTATCAAACAATGCTAAATTTGACCATGTATATGAAAGTCAATTAAATTTACAGAAAAAACTTTTTAAATTTTCTAACAAAAATATTTTAGAAGCAAACTATACTGAGGTTTATGATTCATATAAAAACAAAGAAAATGTTTTTACTTTGTTTCAAGATAGTATTATTCTTTATGAAAAAGATATTAAAGAATATCAATTAATGCCTCAAAGTATTTACAAATGGAATAAAATTTTAGGATATTTTGAGAAAAAAAATAAAAATATTCCATATTCCTTTTTTGGATTTAGTCTCTATATAAATAATTATGATAATTATGGTTTCATTTGTCATTTAATTGAAAAAGAAACTAGATTAAATGCATTTACTAAATTTAACATTCAAATCGGACCTTTATCTTCATATGAAATTCGCAATTCTAATTTAGAAATATCTGAAGATTATTTAGAATTTTTAGATTTTAAAAATCATAATATAGTTGATTTAAACAGAAATATTGAATATGAAAAATTTAGTTTAAAAGAAATTAAGAAAGATAATTACACACAAAATTTTATAATTAATAATTATCTTAATTAACTCTAATTTTTGTCATAAACTTTATTATAAAAAAATATAAAAAAAAGATAGAGCCATAAAAACTTGAGAAAATACTTTGTGATGTAACAAATGGAACTGAAATTACTATTAAGGTAATTAAGAAACCATGTGCAGAACTATTTCTAGAATATTTAATGTAGTCATAAGATAAAAATAAAATAAAAAAAATAAATAAAATCAACCCTAAAACGCCATGGTCACTGAGTAATTCAATATAAATATTATGTGGATGAGTAGAACAACCAATATTAAACTTATCTGGTAAAACCAATTTACAATTTTGATTATAATATCTATACCCACTACCAAAGAAATAATTCTGTTTCCATAGTTGAATGCCAGATTGAAAATTTAAATAATAATTATAAGTCCCACTTGAAGAATTTTTATCAACAATTTCATTTTCACTTCTTATGTCATCATAAAGAGACTGAAAATCATGAAAAGTAGAAATATATCTTTCTTTAATGTTTGGTAAATTCAATAAGACTACACAACTTACCAAGAATAGAAGAATGAAAAAAATTATTTTTTTAAAATTAAAGCCGAAAAAGATTAAAAAAATTAAAAAAATACCAAAACAAATTTGTAAAAATGGCATTCTTTCACCCGTAATCATGACACAGAAAACAGATAGAATGATAAATATATAGAGATAGGCTTTTTTTATTTTAGAATTTAATAAAAAAAAAATAATTGGTAATGATAATTTCATCAAAAAACTTCCAATTATTGGTTCATCATTAAAAAAACTTGTTAATCTATCAGATTGAAATTTTGAAAAACCAAATAAATTAAATCCAAAAATATATTGAAAAAAAGTATCAAAAAATAAAATCAAAATAAAAATAATTATGGGGACAAAATTAATAGAAAAAGATTTATTTTCTTTAATTGTGAATAAAGATATTGATAAAAATATAATTATAAAACGAAGCAATGATAAGATTTCAACATTTAAGGTATCTAAAAAAAAATCTTTGATTAAAAAATAAGCAAATAAAAATATAAATAAAAAAGATGAACGATCTTTGATCAATATTTTAAAAAAAATATAATTTTTAAATAAATAAAATAGAGAAAATATTGCTAATAAAGTTACATAAATATTTATAATAGCAGGTCCGATTAAATAGGAGATCAAATATAAAAAAAATAGTAAGTTTAACTTTGATTGAATACTTTTTGGAAAAAATTTAAATAAGTTCTGCGAAATCATCGTATATATCAGATGTTAAGATACTATATTTTTAAAAATGTAAAATATAATGATTTAATGTAGATAATGAGTGAATAAACTAAAGTATTAGTTCCATAAATAAATTATCTATTCTATCTAATAGGATATAGTGAAAATACTTTTTGTATTACTTTTACTCTTTATATTTTCAAATATCCAATTATAAGTAACTTCTAGTCCCATTTTTAGTGTAAATTTGGGAGACCAATCTAATTTTTCTTTTACTAATTCATTATTGCTTGATCTTCCTTTAACTCCAACTGGCATCTCTAAATTGTATTTTTTATTAACTTTGTAATTAGCTATATCCTCGATTATTGATATCATTTCGTTTATTGATACTTGTTCCTCACTTCCGATATTAACTGGACCTGCAAAATCAGAATTAAAAAGTTTCAAAGTTGCATCTAAACAATCTTCGATATACAAAAAAGATCTTGTTTGTTTACCATCACCCCAAACTTCTATTTCATTTTTATGATCTATTTTGTTTTGTGCTATTTTTCTACATAAAGCAGCTGGAGATTTTTCTCTACCACCGTCATAAGTCCCAATAGGGCCAAAAATATTGTGGTATCTTGCAACTTTAACATTCAATTTAAAATCCTCCATAAAATGTCTACACATTCGCTCACTAAATAATTTTTCCCAGCCATATCCATCTTCTGGGTTAGCTGGATAAGCATCACTTTCTTTTAATCCATTAATAAAAGATTCTTGCTGAAGATCTTTGTTATAAGCACAAGCACTGGAAGAAAAAAAATAATTTTTAATCTTATTTTTTTCACACGCCATTAACAAGTGAGTATTTATTAGAACAGAAAGCATGCATTTTGCTCTATTCCATTCTATAAATCCAATACCCCCCATATTACAGGCCATGTTAAAAACCCCATCAATATTTTCCGCAGTAGCAGTAAGACAATTTTCATAAATCTGTAAGTCAAGACTAATGTTTTCTGCATCATCGTGAAGTTGAAACCAGAGATTTAGGGGCTTTACATCAACACATCTTACCTTGTGACCTTGGTTTAATAACCTTCTTGCTAAATGACCACCAATAAAACCACCTGCGCCTGCAATTAGATAGTTCATTAGAAATTTATACTCATAACCATAATTAAGTCAATTTAGATATAATAACAAAGAAAGAAAATAAAGAAAAAATTAAACTATCTAATATGCCTATAAAGTAATAAGAAATAACTAATTGTTGATAAGATTGATATATAAACTGTGTAGTCTTTATAAAAAAAATTTAAAAAAGATGGATAGAAAATAATCAAAAAATATACAAAAACCCATTTAGATTTACCTCTTACTAAATGATGTAAATGTGTAAAATCACCTTTGAAAGGGCTCTTCATTTTTAAAACTCTTCTTATGGTTACCCTCAATCCATCAAGCAAAGGGACATAAAATATCATTAATATATCCGAGTATTCTAAAATATTTTTTTTGAATAATTCCATATATATAGTTGCAATAATTATCGCTACTAGATAAGAACCGATATTTCCCAAGAAACAAAAACCTAAAAAATTTGGAATGATAAAAATAGATATTCCAATAATTGAAACGATTAACAAAAACTCAAGATAAGTATCTATTTGTCCAAAACTTTTAAAAAAATAATAAATTAATGAATATAAAAATAATAAAGGAACTAAACCATTAATTCCATCAGTAATATTTATCAGATGAACGAATCCAAGAGTGAAAAAACACAAAAGAATAAAATTTAACTCTAAAGAAAATAAATTACTGACGTAATAATCATTTAAATTAATAAAATAAAAAATAGAAACAAATATTAACGCTAAAAAAAAACGTTTTATAACATTAATTTCAAATCTATCATCTAGATATCCAATAATGAAAAAAGAAAAGTAAAATAAAGTTAAAAATATTAAATTATTACTAATATCTAATATTAAATTAAATAAAATTAGAGATATAATAATGTATCCAAATAAAAAAAAACCAAATTTTGGTGTATCTTTTTTATGAACTTTTCCAGAAGTCTTATCAATTAATTTTAATGATCTGGCTAAAAAAGATAATTTATAGAGGGTAAATAAATTTATTAATATATATAAAACTATTAAAATAGTTAAATAATCCACTAAATTAGCTTACTATTTAGATAATCAGAAAAAAGTTTTTTATAATCTACTTTATTAAAATAAATATCATTTTGGTTATTTTTGGAGATATCTTCCAGGATAGTTATCAAATTTGTGTCATTGTAAAAAAAATTATAATTTTCTGGTAAAATTTCTGCGAATCCACAATTTCTTTGAACAATAATAGGTATATTTAAATTGTATGCATCTAATGCAGATATACCAAAGTCCTCATCTCTAGATGGAAAAATAACTCCGATAGAATTAGATAATAATTCCATATACTTAGAAGTATCTAAGTAGCCAGTAAAAATAATATTTTCGATAGTGTTTTTAGTTTTAAGGTTTTCGCTTAATTCACCTCCATGGGTTAAGTAAATTTTAATATCTTTATTTGATTTAAGGAAATCACTAATAAGAATAAAAATATGCTCAATATTTTTAGAGGCTTGGTGACGTGAATTAATTACAAAATATTTTGATATTTTTGGTCTATTTAAGTCCCTGTTTATTAAAGGCATATTGCTAAAAGGGTAAAGTACATCCAGAGTTACTCTTTTCTCTAGGTCTGGAAAAATATGAAGAAATTTTTGTTTAGTTTTTTTGGAATTAAAAATTATCTTATCTAAGGAATGTAAATTATTCATATAGATATTTTTGAGAAATGAATAGAAAAATTTTAATAAATAATTTGAATTATGATCAAGATATAAATTTGAAAATAGTGATTTGGGTAGTGAATGTGCATACAAAAACTTATTTCTAGCTCTACATCTTTTTATTGAATAACAACAGTGGTTACCACTAAACAAAATTGACTCTTTTGTAGTTACTTTAAAAATAAAAAAAAAATATATAAAAACAAAAAACGTATTTTGTTTTAGAATTGATCTGAAAATGCTCTGTTTTATATATTTAAGTTTTTTTTTTGAATTAAATGCTGTGATAATTTCAGCCTTTAACATCTCTGATATAGAAGTAACTAAGTTCTCTCCACCTCCATATTGAGAGAAAAAATCATGCACTATCTTCATTTTATTGAGATTTATGCGTTAAATTAAATATATGTTGATTTACTCTTCTAATCGCTCTTACACTATAAGTAAAAAGAAATTGCCAATCTCTTTTTCTAAATTTAAATAAAAATAGCAACTGCCTAAAAATAAACTTTGGATGAAATGCTATTGAGTAAATTTTTTTAATTGCATCATAGTAATACTTATGATCAATGGGTGTTTTTACAATAACTCTACTCATATCAAAATCATTATAATCATCCACTAACAATAGCTTATTTTCAATAGTATCAATATGATAAGGGGTATAATCGACTGGTGTACATATAGTAACTTGCAATGTTCTTGCTAAACCTTTAAACATAATTTTTTTTACTGTATTGACAGTTTCATTTAACATTTCAAGAGTTTCCCAGTAATAACCTACCATTATAGTTAAGTGTGGATGAAGTCCATATTTTGTCATTAATTCCAAATTTTTATATACTTCTTGCATTGAGTAACCTTTATTAAGTTTGTTGAGCGTATAATCAGAACCAGACTCAAGACCAATAAGAATAAATCTAAAATTTGCTTTTGCTAACCATTTTATTGTCTCTTCATCAAGGTACTCAAATCTTGTATTAAAACCAAAATAACAGTTTTTTTTATGTAAACCTCTTCTGATAATTTCTTTGGAAAATTCAATCGCATCTTTACCACGATACCAAACCCCAGAGTCATCGAAAATTTCTCTAACGCCTTTATTGACAATTAAGTCTTCATACTCATCTACACTTTTTTTTATAGACATTTTTGAAAAAGAGAGATCTGGGCCATTGTACCTACAAAAAGTACACTTTCCAAACATACAATCCCTTACTACACTTGAGGCATATGTTCCGGGAGTTTGTAAAAAATTTCCATTCTCATAAGCATAATTATTCCATTTTACTAATTCTCTATCAACCAATTCTGCTGCATCTAAATTTTCTACCATTTTAAATGATCCATTATCGATGATATCTTTCGTTTTTAAATTTTTATAACTAATGCCTGGGGTATTTAAGTTTTCAAATTGTTTATTATTTTTCTTAATTTCATCACATAGTTTTAAAAGCACAAAATCAACATTGGTGCTTTTTAAAATAATATCGAAAGAGGAATTCAATAATGACTCCTGTGGCATTCTCATTGCATGATAGCCACCTAAACATAGGATAGTATCCGGTAATTTTTTCTTTATTTTACTTGATAGATCCCAAAGAAACTTCATAACTGGAGTTGTTCCTTCAAAAAAAATCAGATCAGGCTTCAAATTTAATAGATCGTCAAACCATTCTTTAAAAGATTTTAACTCAGAGTTTCCATCATCCCATATGACTTCATATCCATTTTTTTTTAACATAGTAGCTGCTTGTGCCTGCACCACTGGAAGTAAATAGGTTGGTTTACTGAAATACTGAACATTTCTATTTTGCGAAACCATAGCCTTTTGTCCTATTTCATTTACTATAGGTGGATATGATATAGCAATCTTCATTAAAAAAATGACTCTACTAATATTTGGTTTGGATTGATTTTTTTATCATTTACAAGAATATCATAAATATCACTTATCATAAAAGAATTGCCACAAATCATATATATTGCATCTTCATAATTATTTATATAATCAATTTTATTAATCTGATTATTAAGTCTACCAAGATAGTGGTTATTTTTTTCAGATTTCTTATCTCTTGATAAACAAAAATATGATTTACTTGGATTGAATATATCGGAATCTACAATATCTTCTTTATGTCTTATGCCAATAAAAACCTCATAATCTTGGATATTGTATTTTTTCTTAAATGAGACAAAAGGAGCTATACCAGTTCCTGAGGCTATAAAGATAATTTTTCTATCTTCAATTTGTTTTTCACTTAGTGTGAAAGATCCATATGGACCGTAGATATTCAAAGGCTCGCCAATTTTCATTTTATCAAGATAATTAGTCATGATTCCACCTTCCACTCTTCTTATGAGGAAACCTATTTCTTCATCATCTGGGGAAGTATAGGATGAATATTCTCTATTAATAGATTTTCCTGGAACTGAAAGACTAAAATGTTGACCAGGTAAAAAATTTAGTCCTTTTCTATCAAAATAAACCTTAAAAAGATTAGGATTAATATAAACTTTTCTTTTTAATTTAAACATCTTTATTCAAAATCTTAAATATGTTTATCAGAAATATATTGAAAATCTAATACTTTAGCATAAGTTACATCAAAATGTGGCCTCGTGCTGGAATAGGTAGACAGTCTGGACTTAAAATCCAGTGGGATTAATTCCCGTGGCGGTTCGAGTCCGCCCGAGGCTACCAAAAATTGAAGCAATATGGTTAAATATAAATATTTATATATTCTTTAATATTATCAAGGTTGATATTTTAAAAAATGAAAATTTTAATAGCTGGTGGTCTTGGTTTTTTAGGGATAAATTTAATCAAAAAGATAAATAGTCTAAACTTAAATATTCAAATAACATGCTTAGACAATCTACAAACTAGTTATATTAACAATTTAAATCAAATAGGTACGAAAACTAAATTCATTGAACACGATATAAAAAGAAAAATAGAAATTGATAGGCATGACATTATCTTCAACTTGGCCTGTCCTGCTTCTCCTCCGCTTTATCAAATTGATCCAATTGATACCATCAAAACAAGCTTTATTGGAACCTTAAATTTACTTGAAATGGCAACTAAAAATAAATCTAGACTAATTCAAGCATCTACTAGTGAGGTTTACGGAGATCCATTAATGCATCCTCAAAATGAAAATTACTGGGGTAATGTAAACCCCATTGGAGTAAGATCTTGCTATGATGAAGGAAAAAGATCTGCAGAAACATTGTGCATGGATTTTCATAGAACTAAAAACACCAATGTGAATATAATTAGAATTTTTAATACCTATGGCCCATATATGAGAAAAGATGATGGAAGGGTTGTATCTAATTTTATTAATGCTGCATTAAAAAATGAATTTATTGAAATATATGGTGATGGAAAACAAACTAGGTCCTTTTGCTATGTTGATGATCTGGTAAATGCTTTTGTTAAAATAATTCATAAGAATGATTTACCACCTGACCCTATTAATCTAGGCAATCCTACTGAGTTTGACATGAACGAACTATCTAAAATTGTAATCAAACTCACTCAGTCTAAATCAAAAATAATACATAAAGAACTCCCCTCAGATGACCCCACTAAAAGAAAACCAAATATTGATAAAGCTAAAAAATTGTTAAATTGGAGTCCAACGGTAAATTTGGAACAAGGTCTCGAAAATACCATTGAGTATTTTAAATCTAATTTATAATATTTAAATATTGTGGATAAAACTCAATTAATTGTCATATCGCCGTTCCTAAATGAAGAAAAAAATATATCTCTTTTTTTAGAACAGCTTTACAAAAAAACTAAAAATTTAAACTTATTATTTAAAATTATATTAATTGATGATGGTAGCACTGATGATAGCTGGAGCATCTTAAAAAAGATTTCATCAAAATATAAAAATTTAAATTGCCTAAAATTATTAGATAATGTTGGTAAAGATAAAGCAATTCTGGAAGCAATTAAATATGCATTGAATAAATATCAATGTGAAAAGTTTCTTTTGATTGACTCTGACTTTGAACATCCAATTGATTTGATTGATAATTTCATTAGCGAAAGTATTTCAAAAGAGCTAGTAGTTGGAATTAGAAAAAAGACAAATACTTCACTATTAAGAGCCATGTATTCAAAATTTTTTTATTATTTATTTAATTTTTTATCTAAAAAAAAAATAGTATTTAATACAACTGATTACCAACTATTTAATGATAGAATTGCTAAAATACTTGTTAGAATTGAAGACAATCCCATTATTAAAATTGAAACTCAATATTTATGTAAAAGTTTTTCTAAGGTGTCATTTGATGTACCCTCAGATATAAAACATCAAAGCAGCTACTCTTTTATAAATTTAGTTGGTTTAGCTTTAAATTTTATAGTTAAATATACTGCATACCCAGTAAAAACTGTCTTTTATAGTTCGTTTATTTTATTTTTATTTACTTTAATTATATTTATAATCAGTTTTCAATTTTATAATTTTTCTATTTTCTTTATTTTGCTTACTATTAGTTTTGCCATTATTGCTATACTCATAACACAGGGTTTTATATTACTAAGTCTATCTAACTCCAAAGATAGACAAATTATTATTGAAGATAAAATTGAGTAAATTTTCAATTATTATTACTTTTTCTATTCAAAATGATTATTTACTAGAAAATCTTCATCACATAAATCAACAAACTTTTAATGATTTCGAAGTAATTTTGATTTCTGAAAATCAAATATCATTAGATACCAGTAAATATAATTTTACTTTGAAGATATTAAAATCAATTCAAATTTTTCCAGGTATTAAAAGACATGAGGCTGCAAAAAAAGCTAATTCAGAATACTTATGTTTCATCGATGATGACGCCTACCCTAACCCAAATTGGTTAAAAGATCTTAATGCTGAAATATTAGAAAATAATTACTCCTGTATTGGTGGTCCGGCTATAGATATATTTTCAGAAAAAAATATCGGATCATTGTTTAGCTTTACATATAAATGCAAATATATCGGTGGATTTCCTGAAAGATACCTTCAACTATACCCTAAAAGAGAGGTGGAAGATTGGCCATCTGTTAACTTAACTATAAAAAAAAGACTATATGATAAGTCGAGTGGATTTAATCATAAGATATGGCCTGGTGAGGACACACTTCTATGCAATGAACTTAATGAAAAATTAAACAGTAAAATAAATTATATACCTCATATCTATGTAAACCACCATAGGAGAACAACTTTTAAAAAACACGTCAAACAAATAATTGGATATGCAAAGACCAGAGGAGTATTTTTTATGAGTAAAATAAAAAATAGTAGAAATATTAAATTTGCCATACCAAGTATTTTTTTGGTATATATAATAAACATTACAGTATTTTTAATAATTAAGCCAAATATCGTTTTTGAGTACTCAAAACTAATATTTTTTCCGTTAATTTTATATTTTATGATAAATCTAACAGCAACTATGCTCTCTAACTATCAACAAAAAAATAATTTTTTCTATAATTTTGTTCATATAGGAGTAAATTTTATAAACCATATTTTATATGGTTTTGGATTTTTAAAAGGGGTTCTGAGATATGCTTTCAATAATAATCACTACAAAAAATGAAGAGAGTAATATTAGAAGACTTATAAATTCTGTAAAAAAAAATTGCTACTTTGATTATGAAATTTTAGTAATTGATAACTTTTCAATTGATAATACCCGATCAATATCTGAAGAGGAGGGGGCCATTGTTTATAATTGTGGCCCAGAAAGATCAGCACAGAGAAATTATGGGGCAAAAATATCAAAATATAATCATTTATTGTTTTTTGATGCAGACATGGAAGTGGTTAACAAAATTTTTTTTGAACAAGTAGAAAGTATGATTAAATCTTTCGTAAAAGCTGCTTATATAAGGGAAAATATAATAAAAGAAGGAATCATTGGAAAAATTAGAAATTATGAAAGACAATTGTATGATATTACCGACAACAACTGTCCTAGACTAATTGATAAAGATTTATTTTTTGAAATTGGATGTTTTAATACAAATTTAACTGGATTTGAAGACTGGGAATTAAATAATAAAATTAAAATAAAAAATTATAAAATTATATATATCAAAGAAAAAATTAACCATTATGAGGAAGAGGTTACATTCATTAAAACTGCCAAAAAAAAAGCTTATTATCTTTTTAATTCACAAAAATTAGGAAATGAATTCAAGAGTCAACATCAAACTGGTATTATATTTAGAATAATTGGTATTTATTTTTATCGAGAAAATTTTTTAAAAACCCTAAAAAATCCTTTTATTTTCTTTTTAACTTTTTTTTATAAAAATATTCAGATTTTAATGATCATTCTTTTATATTTATTACAAAAAATAAATTTACTAAAAAATTAATTTATCTTTTTATAATTTTATATAGTCCAAAGAAGCTAATAAATAAAACTAAAGCAGATATAATGTTAAATGTATAGATAAAGCTTGAAATATTAGTTACTGAAAATTCTATAATTCCAAATGAAATTATTATTATAAAAACTTGAAAAAAGATGACATAGAATTTCTGTCTAGAGATTAATAGACTATTTATCAGAAGGATTAAATTAAGAAATATGATTACAAGAAAGTATTTACTCATAAAGTTTTGAAAAAGATTGATATCATGAAAATTAAAAATGATTGGTAAAACAAATGGTGAAACAAAAAATAAAGACAAAAGAGCAACTAATTGCAAGAATAAACTTAAAAAAAATGTTAACCAAAATTTATTATAGTTTTTAACATTTATATTTGAAAGTTCTGGGTATATAATACTAGGGAGCATAGCTATAATAAAAAAAGAAATTTTTAAAATTGTTAAAACTACCAAATATTTTCCAGCTAATTCTGCTTCTAAGATATGTTTTATTACAAGACTATCATAAAATATAAAAAAATTTATAACCAATGCATTGATTATGTTAAAAAAAATCTTTTTAAAAAGAGTCAAACTATAAGAAAAATTAAATTGATATTTATTAAATATATTTATTTTTTGAAAGAAAAATATGTAAAGCAGGCATGCTAAAATACCTATTAACGATGATGCAGTTATTGAAAAAAAGATGTCTTCAGTTTCTAAATTACCAAATATTAAGATAAAAAGTAAAGCAATTATAAACTTTACATAGAATGGAATGGTAGAGAACAAAGAAAATAGAAAATGTTTTCTATAAGTATTAAAAAAAGCGAGAATTAAAGTTAGTAAATAAGTAAAAAAAGATGAAGATAACATCAATTGGAAAGCTTTATTTGCATTTTCTATATTGAGGTAATTCAAGATAAAATTTTTAGATAAAAAAACTAGAAGTATAATCACAAAAATTATGGGAAAAATTGAGTTAATTAATTTAAAATATTTATTTAAATCAATCTCATTATCCTCATTCAATAAAGAGGAAATACCAAAGATAATTGCAGTTGATGGTATTAATAAAATACCCATTAGTGCGTTTAAAGAGGAAAAGATGGCATAGTCAGAAAAGTTTAAAGATCTAATAATAATTACTTGAAATAGAAATTGGGCAAAATTAGCAAAATTAAAAACAATAAATATGATTATGTTGTTAAAAAAATATGAATTTTTCGTGATCATCTAGGCTAAAGATTGCCAAGTGTTTTTACATATTTTGAATTTTTATTGACGCCCCATAGATCAATAATTGTCTTTTTATATCTATTTAAAAGTTTATCTGGAATTTGAAAGTTCTTAGAAGTATATGTAAGAATGATTATATCTGATACTTCTAGCAATTCTTGTAAATTCATAACTTTTTTAATTTTTGGTACAATCTTTATAGCATCATTTTCTTCAACATATTTATCAAAATATACATATTCAGTGTTTTTTTTGTATTTTTTAATAAAATTTATCGATGGAGAATTTTCTATAAACGATGAATTATCTTTATATGACAAACCCGCAAAACCAATGATTAAAGATTGAAGATTTTGAAGTTTCAAAGAGTCTATTAATTCTTTTATTCTTCTCCATTGTGATGCATTTGTATCATCAGTAGCTTTAGGTAGAAAAGATGGAGATTTTTTTTTATTTAAAAAGTTTATAAGTGCTTTGTTATCTCTAGGAAAACATGGCCCTGCATACTCCGCTCCGATGCCAAGATATTTCTTACCAACTCTAGTATCAGATCCAACAGCATCAAGTATCACTCTAGCATTTGCTCCTACTTTATCGGCCAATTGACTAATAGTATTAGCATAAGAAATTTTAGTAGTGACATAGGTATTGAGTGACAGTTTTGTAATTTCAGCCTCAATAATACTCATAAATTTGGCAATATTCTTAAATTTAGCTCCATATACTTTTTTATATACCTTAGTTGCTATTAATCTTGATTCTTCGTTATGCGTTCCAAGCAAAATAAAGTCAGGTTTTTGAAGATTATTCAAAATTGAACCTAAAGCTATGAAATGTGGATTATATATTAAACTTACTTTCTTATCGCCTATTATACTTTCAAATAATTTACAAGACTCTGGACTAACTGTACTTGTAATAAAAATAAAATATTTTTGGTTAGCTTGTTTGTACTTTTTAAAATTTTTAATGAAATTTAATATGAAGGAGTTATCGAAATTTCCTTCTTTTAAACTTGGAGTTGGTAAAACTAAAAAAATTAAACTATTTTTGAATAGATTAATGTAATCAAGCTCAACCTCAAAATCATTTTTTTTAGAAGATAATAATTTATTTAATCCAGGCTCCACATATGGATTTTTTTTATCTTTTAGCAAAGAGATGATATTTGGATTTACATCAAAACCTCTAACTGAATAACCTTTTGAGGACAAAAATAAAGCAAATGTTAATCCGAGTTTACCTAAACCTATAACTGATATCTTATTCATATTTATTTATTTCCAATAACAATTCTATACCACCCAAATTTTGAAGAGAGGAAGTTTTCAAATGGTCTTATGATATAGTGGAATATTTGCCAAAATAAAGAATTATTTTTCTCTATAAAATAAACATAAGTTTTTAAATCTTTGAATTGATTAAATAACTGAAAGGATGATTTTTTATTAAATACACTAGCATATGGGCAGTCAGCATGATCAGATGAACTATTCAATAAATCTTGGTTAGAAGGATTTTTAACATTTTTAAATCTTTCTTGAGTTCTTTCAATATATTTAAATAATTTTTCTCTTTTAAACTTATCCCTTATGAATAACTTAATTAGTTTTTTAATAATTTTAGATTTAGACATATAGAATAATAATCTCCTAAATAAGACGATCTCAATATAATAAAAAATTGAATTTTTATTATAAACCATTACATAAAATTTACCTTTGGGTTTTAGAACTCTATGAATTTCGGATACAATTTTATTTATATTAGATGTATGATGAATTACTCCAAAAGAATAAACTAAATCAAATGAGTTATCCTCGAATGGAAGTTTTTCAGCATTACCACACTTTATTAAGTCTTTATTATAGTTAAATTGATGTTTTAATCTTTCTTGAGCAAATTTGACTGAAGATGGAGTTAGATCTATTCCATAATAATAAGCACCATTTTTAACAAATTCACATGCATCAGAAGCTGCACCAATACCTATTTCTAAAATTTTTTTATTTTTATATTCAGAAAAAGGAGAGTATTTAAGTATTTCTCTTTGATAATTATATCTATGGTCTGAAACACTTTTATAATATTCATCTAAATTTTTAAAACCTGAATTAGGAACCAAACCGCAAGTATTCTCATCCCAGAATTCTCTTATATTATTTATAGCAACAATTTTACTTTTCATTAATAAATATTAGTATTCGTTATATTGAAAAAATTATTAAAAATAACATACATATTGGTTCTTTTGATATCAACTAATAAAGTAGTAGCATCGACAATGGATCCCAATAATCTTCTTGAAATGATAACAAATACAGAAGATGGAGGTACAATTATAATAAAAGAAAAATCTTTAGATACTCAAAGACAGGGTGATATTAGAAAATTTAAAAAAATTAATAACTCCTTATATAAATTAGAAATTGACCCTTACTTTGATAATATTATTCATTTTAAAGTTAACTACGATGTTTCTTGGAAGGTAATCTTTGATAAAGAATGTAATTCCCTAGAAAAAAGATTATTGTATTTTCCTTTTTTTTTAAAAGCTAGCATAGTTGAAAGTACTCCAACCGTAAATGACTTTAATTATTGGGTTATAAAAAACAAATTAGACCAAAATTGTGAGATATATATATATTATGAAAATCAAAAAAATTTTAATATTGCGATTATCATTAGTATTATTTTAATAATAATTTCAATACTAGGTTTTCTACTAATCAAAAAGCATGTTAAGTCGTAGTAAAAAAGTATATTTAGATTTTTTTTTAACTACTATTTTTTTAACCATAGTTATTAAAAATTTTATAGAATATGAATATCTAAGATCATTTGGAGATACATTTTTTCTATTTAATGAAAAATCTTTATTAAATAAAATAAGTTCATTTTGGATTCAAAGTGATTTTGGATATATAAATAATAGAAATTTATTTTCACTTTTAATTTTTTTAAAAATTAAAGCAATTTTTTTTCCCTTTGAAAATTTAAATCATGTTTTATTTCAAAATGTTTATATTACTTTTTTAATACTCATATCTGCTATCTCACTAATAAAGCTCTATAATTTTTTATTAAAATTATCTATTAAAGGAAATTATTGTTTTCTTAGTAATAGGAATAATTATCAATATTTCTTTTTGATAAGTTTTTTCTTTTTAAATCCTTTTATTTTGCAATTTATTATCAATATAGACATCACAGGTCTTCCAATATATTTGTTAACTCCTACTTTACTTTATTTATATTTAAAATTTGTTCTCGAAATAAGATTTAAATATTTTCTTTATTTATTTATTTTATATTTTTTAATTTTTACTGGTACAAATAACATACTTATCTTTACTTCAGCGCACTTTATTATAGTTCCATTCTTTTTATTTTACCTGATACAAAGTAAATCAAAATTAAGATTTTTATCAATAAACATCGTTTATATTTTTTTATTGATAGGCATAAACTATGTAAATTTTACATATGCAATCTATGGAATTTTAAGCAATTTAAATTCAAATAATATTGCAAATGTTGACTTAGAGTTTAATAAAAATTGGTTTAATTGGATGAGTAGTAATTCTTCTTTTCTTAATATTTTCAAATTTCAAAATTATCCAGCCTGGTCTTCAAGAGATGGAGGGATAAGATTATTGTGGAATTTTTATGATCTTTATAAATATTCTTTAGTTGGAATTATATTTACTTTTTTTTATATAATACCTTTAATTATAATACCAAGATTTAAAAATTTTTTAAAAATTGAATTTAGATACTTATATTTATATTTATCCATTTTTATATTTTTAATCGCATTTTTAGCAAAAGGAAGCCATGAACCATTTTCTTTTCTTAATAAAATTTTATTTGATAAAATAATTTTTATAGCCGCATATCGTACGACTTTTTATTTTTCTATAAGCCTTATTACAATTTTTACTATACTAGTTGCAATCTCAATAAATTTAACCAATATAAGTTTAAATATAAGAAATAAATCTCTTCATAAAGATCTTATAAACATAACTTTAATACTGATTATTTCTTTTATTACATATAATACGTATTTTAAAAAAAATTTTTTAGGAAATTTTTTTAAATTTAAAATACCAAGTGATTTAATACAAACTGTAGATCATATTAATCATGATAAATATTTGAATAATAGAATATTAGTACTCCCAAAAAGAGAAGATTATCGATCAAAGGCTATATGGAAAGCTAATATAAATGGCTCAATCTTTTTTCATCTTATAAATAATGAATTGATAGAAAATAATGTTAAAAATTTAAATGCTGAAATTATTGAAAAACTTATTCAAAAAAAATATGAAAAAGAAAATTTAATTAAAGTATTCAATTTTTTAGGTATCAATCAAATACTATTTAGAAAAGATTTGGCAGAACTATATAATGGAATTTATAAGCTTATAACAATTGACGAAAAAGAATATTACTTGTATCAAATTTTTGAAGATGAATTCGATACAAAATTATTCTCAGTGTTGGATGTAAATTTAGAGAGTAAAATTATAGAGATACCAAAAGAAATTATTCATTATAATGATTAAAACTATCAAAATCTTAATATTATCTACTTTTCTTTTTTCCAATATAAACACTTCATCTTCAAATGATTTTAAAGATATAATTTTAGACAAAGCACTTTATTTCAATATTGATTGTGAAAAAAATCTTGATGAAAATGGGATCAACAAAATTATCTTTGAAATTGATAACAAGGAATTAGTTTATAATTATAATTTTCATAGAAATTCAAAATATTATTTTGAAAAAGAAATATTTCAAGGAATAGTTGTTCATAACGAACTAAATCATAATTATTTAAAAAATAAGATTGAAGATAAAAAAACTTTCCAAATCAAGAACATGATGCAGTCTTTCTTTGATAATAATATCCTATTGGATAATAATGACTTCTATATAGATGAAAAAACTCATAAAAATGAAAATACAACAATTATAGGATTGCATATTAATAAAAAATTGAGAAACGGCACAATTTTAAATATTATTAATAATAATCGAAATGATATTGATAAAGTTTCGATCTACTATCGTAATCTTAATAAAAATAGCTATTCAATTAATAATTTATTTTATTACCCTAAAGATATATATAAAAGCAACATAAATAATTTACAAAATAATTTAATTTATTACTCATTCCCAGATTCGAAAAAAGATATGACCAAAATAATGTATATACTTTTATTTATTAAAAATTACGAACTTCATAGTACAGATGAATTTTTTATGTCTTATTTTAATCCGAAATTAGAAGATGTTCAGAGCGGAAAATTTCAAATATCTTTTAATAAATTATATGATGGTGAAATAGCAATATACATTAATAGGATATCTAATAATAAAATAAAATTAGAAATAACTACGGAAATTGATATTAACTTTTTGGATACAGAAAAATTGATGAATAGAGTATTAAATTCAATAGAAATAGAATCGGATCAGAATAAATGCTATATTTCAATTTAGTTATAAACTTAAGTCTAATAATATTTGCTTTATTAATTTTTTTTTATAAGCCAGTTGAGTTATTAGTACTTAATCATTTAAAAAAGATTTTTATAGGAATTATATTAATTACTTTCATTGAGGCTAATTTCATTGATATTAATTTTAATTTTATTTCAGGCTATCTTTTTAACTTTTTGATGATTTATATAATAAAAATTTCAATTAATATCAAAAATGAATACGATTAATTTAAAACTAATAAACCTTATAATTATTTTTATAATATTTTTTAGTTTAACGCTTCTAACAGCAAATAAATACTGCACATTTTATGATTTTGGAATAAATTTTAAATCTTTTTTAAATTTAAGTGAGAAAAATTATTCTTTTTCATTTAATGGGCATATCAAAATATTTGAATATTTATTTTCTTTTTTATTTAATCCAAGTTATATAGAAATTTTTATTTATTTCTTCAGATATTTATTTTTAATTTTATTAGCAATAACGTTAATTTACACTATCAAAAAACCAGTTTTTATTTTTTTTATTTTAATCAATCCCTTTATAATTAACCCCCTTTTTTTTGACTTCCACTATGAATATTTTGCGGTTATTTTAATTTTAATTTTTTATTTCAATATAAAAAATAAATATTCCTATTTTTTTTTATTTCCTTTTATATTTATTTCTGAAACATATGCCTTTCTTAGCATATTCTTATATTTAATTTACCTGAAATATCATAAGTTAAATTGGAATATTATTTTTATAATTACTCTAAAATACGTATTCTTTTTTTTAAGTGTTAGTTTTCTTTTTTCAATGTTCTCGGGCGAAAATTTTTTTGAAACAAAAAATATTAATATAAAGATTTTTTACTTAGCTAATATATTTATTGTTATGCTTATAACACTCTTTTTATTTAAAAGAAATTATATTGATAATTTTCTAAAAGATATAAATATCAATTATATATTTATTCTAATAATTTTATTAAATATTTTATTTTATTTATTTTTTATAATTACTTCTGGTTTTAAATATTTTTATTTTTTTAGTTTTAACAACCATTATATGTTAATTGTAGGATCGATATTGAGCTTGATTTTAATACATAACTTCAAATATTTTAAATTTTTATTTAAAATTTTTTTACTATTGATATTTCTGATTACAAATCCTACTTTTTTAGGAGCTAGTTTTTGGTTAAATGAAGACTCTAATTTCTATTATAAAAATTATTCTAAATCAGAAATAATTTTTAAAAAATTAAATAGCACCAATTCTTTATACTTAATAAATAATAAATTTTGTGATTATGAAATGGTTGATTTAAAAAATACATTTACTTTAGACGACATAGAAATAAATAAAGATATTTTAAATTATAATATTATTTTAAACGACAGGCTTTCTAAAAGTGAGTTAATAAAATTTAATTTAATGAAGAAGTATTTAAATTAATTAATTTTATATGTTGATATAATGTTTTGTGATAATTTTTTAAAAATCGACAATTTAGGTTTATAAAAAAATCTTGGGGTATAATTAAAGAAGCCAAAATATACAAAGTCTGTATTTAAATGTTTATAGCCAGACTCGTTGAATATTAATTTTAAATAAAATTCTGTATATTCGACTAAATGAGTCTCTTCACCAACATGTTTGAATTTACTTTTACCCATACTTTTTGGGAAGTCTAAGATTCCTAGAAAGATTCTAATAATATTAGTAAATCTCAGTAAATTTGGAGTTATAAAGATCATATAAGATTTACTATTTGAAATATTTTTTATAGTTTTTAAAAAATTATATGGATGTTCTAAATGTTCAATAACATCAGAATGAATAATTAAATCATAATTTTTTGAAATTTTATTCAAACTTTTATCTGTTTTTTTAAATTTCCAGTTATATTTCTTTAAGTTATTTATCGTATTTTGATCTGCTGATAAATCTACAATATCTTGTGAAATAAAATCAAATTTAATTTTATTTTTTTCAAGTAATGGTAATAATTGGGCTTCTATCCTGCAATTTGCACATCCTATATTTAAAATTTTAATTATTTTTTTAGAATTTAAATTTTCTTTTATTATACTTATTATTTTATCAAAGTAAATTTTATTGGTAACTGCTGTAACCAATCTTTTATCAATTATATCTAGACTCATATTAATTTTAAAACATCCATATCTCTAAATTTTGATTCTGCAAATTTTGCACAATTGGTAGACATTAAAGTAAATTTATTAAAGTTTTTTTCAAGATATGGAAAAAAACTTAAAAAACTTTGCATATTTGTAAGATCAACTCTAAATCCAACATCTTCTGAAATATATTTAGATGCAATTATATTTTTATTAACTAAAACAGGTGTTCCACAAATTAATGACTCCTGAAAAACCACTCCTAGCGCCTCATCATATATAGATACCAAGGCAGTGACGTGACATTTATTATAAATATCTCTAAGTGCAATTCCTTTCAAAACTCCTAAATTTTTAATATTTTTAAGTTGTGAATCATTAATAAGATCATCAAGAGGACCTGATCCTACAAAGATAAAATTAATATTATTATAGTGCTTAGCTGCTGATAAAAGTAATTTAATTCCCTTTTTTTCAATAAATCTTCCTACAAATAAAACTGTAGGTTTTTCATATTTTTTAATATTTTTATCTAAATATAATTGATCTGAAACTGGAGAAACAAACCTAAAGATATTATTCTTATTAGAAATGTCCTTTATTATAATTTCGTTAGATTCAGAAATACAAAAAATTTTATCTGGTATTTTTAATAATATTTTAAGTATATTTTTTTTTATAAACGACTCTTTAAAGTTATCATAATTAGAATAAACAAAAAAATTTATTTTTTTTTTCAAAATTAAGTTTAAAAAACCACTAATAAGCAATGAATGAAATCCATGCGCGGATATAGAGTCATATTCTTTATAGTTTTTTAAAAACTTAATAAAACACTTTAAAAAAAATATAGGAAAAATATATAAAAAGTTTAATAAAATACTTTTTTCACTTGAGTGATATAGGTTTGAAGAAAAAAAATTAAACCTTAATATTTTTATAAATTTATTATGTTTAATTTCATTATCTAATGATTTGATTTTTACTGTAACTGGCTTCAAAGTAAAAACATCAACAAAAACTTTTTCATCAGCTAATTGTTTTACAAATTCATCTAAAATAGTTTCAACACCTCCAACATTTGGACTAAAAAATGGAGATATCAGTAAAATTTTAGTTGATTTATTCATTTTTAAAGAAATTATCAAAGTAATGATCAGAAATGATTATTCTTTTATTGTTAAAAATACTTTTTTTTAAAGATTCATAATCAATTTTTTTTTCTAGAATCTTATTTAAATTATTGTTCAATGTTTTCAGACCATATTTAATAACAATTCCTAAATTAAGTTTTTTAATTTGTTTAGATATTTTTATGTGATCGGATACTATAACTGGCAAATTAAACATCAAATATAATTTAATTTTACCTGGTTCTGCAAAATTAGAATGAGTTTTCTGATCATTATGCATATATGCATAACCAAAATGACATTTTCTTGCAATTTTAAAACAATCTTCATGTTTATCAATGAAACCATAAAAGTTTATGAATTTTTCTATACCTAATTTTTTTGCTTCATATTTATATTTATCCAACATAGCCCCTTGCCCAATTAACTCTAAGAAAATTTGACCTTTGAATTTTAAAACCATTTTAATTAACAGATCTAGTCCTTGAGTGTCACTTATAACCCCAATATAAAAAATTTTAACAATTCTATTTAAAGGTATTATTTTATCATTATTAAAACTCATTACCTCTTGATATGAAAACCCAATAGGCATTAGGAAAAATTTATTATTATCTTTTTTGATTAAATTTTGAATTTTTTTTCTTACATCAGTAACAAACCAAGTATGATTAGAAAAGGTTATCAAAAAACTCTCTAAAAATCTTGATATGAAAGTGAAGATATAATGTGAGCCTAAATAATTACCAAAATAACCAGGTTTATAAGACCAATAATCAATATTATAGTAAATTGATTTAGGTTTACGAATATAGAAAAGTTTAAAAACAATAAATGAACAAAATGTAAGGGCGTTTCCAACAGATATAATTAAAGTATTTTGATTAATATTAAGGTATTTTTTAAAATAAATTAGTGCCTTGATTTTATGTAGATAAAAAAATATTAATTTTAATGACTTAAAACCAATCAGATCTTCTTTATTAAAAGTCAGTGTTTCATAAAAATATTTTTTCTCTTCTTTACCTTTAATATTTATTAACTTTAAAGAATTCCATCCCCGTCTGAGGACAGGATTGAGCGAGATTACAGAGAAATTTATCTTTTTTCTTACAAAATAGTTTGAAATAACTTCAGTTCTTCCAACTTTTTCATCACCAATAATAATTATGTTTTCATATTTTGATAGATCATGAATATTCATACTTTGTTTATATTATCTATTTAATAAAAATATATTAGTATTAATTTGAAAAATACCTAATTTCTTAAATAGAAATGAATATCAAATTTTTTATAAAAATATATGCAATAAATTTATTAATATTAATTTTATTATCGAACAATTTTTTTCAAAATTTTTCAGATTACTTATCACATGGTGAATATTATTTAAATGGTTTTCAAGGTATGTGTAAATATATTTGGGAAAAAAATCCTATTTCTTCAGTATTTTATCAACATTCCCAGACCCCTCTTTATCCATTGCTAGTAGGACTGGCTTTGAAATTAAAGTTATATCCAATTTTACTTTTCTTAATTAATACAATCCTGTCATCTTTTAATATAATTTTGATAAATCGCATTAGTTTAAGTTTAAACTTAAGTATACTTATAAGAATATTTTTAATTCTTTTATATTTATTTAATCCGATCAATATATATCTTCAGTTTTTATCTGGGTGGGAATTAATGTTTCATACTTTGGTATTATCTCTAACTTTAAAAATATTAGACTTAAATAAAGATAATTTAAATTACAAAAATTATATTTTTATAGCATCAATAATATGCCTTATGGTTTATTTAAGATCGACAATATCGATACCATTTTTATTATTAATTTCTATATTCATTTTTTTACTTTCTAACAGAAAATTGTATTTTAAATATTATTTTCTTCCTGTTTTTTTATTAACATTTGCACTATTTTTCAAAAATTATTTAAATGTTGGATATTTTAAAAATGAAACTCAAGGCATCTTACATTTAGGTTTCAGTCATTATCCATTAATGATATCAGATGTAGATTTTTATAATAGCCTAGACAATAAAACTAAAAATTTTTTTAAATCAGGAAGGCCCGCTCTTACTATTGCTCCAACAGAATATAAAAAACTGGGTTTCGAAAATGATAACTTAAAATCAGAGATATACTTTAAAGATAATTGCAACCAATGGAGTAATTCAAATATGGCGGATGTTTCATTTGAATTTTCAAAAATATTAAAACATTCTATTTTTTTTGAGTATGGCATTCTTAAAAATATTAATTTTTTGAAAACAGCATATGAAAAATTTTGGTATCAAGTTGAAGAATATCATAAATTATGGTCTGATATTCCTAAGTTAAGAAAGCCATATGATAAAATTAGATCTTCAGAGATTCAAATAGGCTTTATAAATATATCAATTAAAAATATATTTATTTTAACTCTGATTTATTCTGGACTTTACTCTTTATCAATTTTACTGATAGATATAGTAAAAAGAAAAAAAAATAGAGAAAATATAGTTTTCCTAATTATTGTATTTTTAATTTCATATACAGTATTTTCTGGCATAGTAACTAAAGCAGCCAACTTTAGATATAGGGCATTAATGGAAAATTATTATTTTTTCTTTATGGCTATTTCTATAATTCCTTTTTTTTCAAAAAGACCAATATTAATCTTTAATAAAATGAGTTTTACAATTTCAAAGTATATTCTTATATCTTTAGTTGCAATATCATTAATTATATTTGACTTAATTTTAAGAGAAAACTTAATTCTTCATAATGAGAAAGTATTTTTTAAATCAGAAGAAAATTTGGTGATATTTAATAGTGATAAAGAAAATAATAGATTAAATGACTATTTAAAAAAGGATAATTTTATTTTTATCACAGGAGAAATTTATGAACCTATTAAACCAAAGGCTTATTTTACCAGACATGACTCAAAAATATCACATCAAATAAATAATTTTCACATATCTAAAAATGAATTATCAGTTGACCTTTATATGAATTTTGTTTCTGAAACAAAATCTAATTTTCCAATTTGGTATGATCAAAGAAAAAACTTTAATCAAAATTTAGAATTATTTAAAAAAGATTATTTAAAAAATCTTCCAGTAGATAATTTAATTCCTATAACTGGTATTAGTTATGAAAATGCAATTAACTTTACTAAATGGATTTCAAAAAAAACAGGAAAAAAAATAAGCATACCATCAAATCATGAGTGGACTTTTGCTGCTTCTAAGATATTAAATGAAAAAGAATATAGAATTTTTAATTTAGAAAATAAAGATGAGATAATCAGTAAATCTAAATTTCATCCTGGTACATCGTTTAATAATAAAAATGGTTATCATATAATTGGAAATAATTGGGAATTTGTGAAGCCAAATTATGGCTATCTTTTTACTCTTGAACAAAAAACTCACGACATAATTGATTTAGAAAGTTACAGGTTGAATAAAAGTAATATTTATTTATATCCTTCAAAAAAATTTGCGATATTAAAGGGTGGTTCAATAAATACATTATCAAATACCAATGAACTAACTTTTAACCTTTATATTGGAAAGAAAATTCAAGATGAAGATTTTAGTCTTAGATTAATCTGTTATGATTGTTGGATAAATTAATTGCTAATTATTTCATTAAATAAACTATCAAATTTTTTGTGATATCTTTTATTGTGGAATGGTTTTAAAGAAAGTACCAAGCTTGAAGTTAAAAACTTTAGGTAAGAAAGTTGTTCATGACCAAACTTATTGGCAAAAATACTTTCAAAAAAACTTCTGATTTCATACATATAATCATTATCTTGTTTATATTCATTTATAATTGACTCATAGCCATATAATGATTGATATACTTTTGCAAAATCATAAAACCTATCTCCAAAAATAGTAAATTTTTGATTTAATAAGCCTCTTGGATCGATAAATACTAATTTATTGTTAGACAAAATGATATTTGAAAATATCGGATCTCCATGAATTATAGAAATTTGTCCTAATTTTTTCTTTTTATAATCATTAATTTTTAGTTTTAAATATTCAAAAGAATTTGCATTTTTTTTATTTAATATACTTCTTATAGATTTAATTCTCTTTTCCAATTTAGCTAAGTAATTATGGTAAATATAATCAGATTCAATATCTATCTTTGCTTCAGTCTCATGAATTATTGTTAGCGTTTTAAATAAAAGTTTAATATTGTTTTTACTCAGAGTCTTATTTTGAAACATATCAGCCAAAGTGTTTCCATGAATAAATTCATATTTATAAAAGTCTGATCCAATTTCTATTACATTTGGAAAGTATTTTTTCAAAGACTTTGGAATTGAGTCAAAATAATGAATTTCACTCTTTATTTTCTTAAGATCGCTACTCTTTTTAGTTATTAAATTATTATGCAATCTCAGAGAATTAAAACTTCTGGATTTAATCCTTTCATTGAAATCATAAAAACCAGTTGATTTTGATAAATCAGTAAATGAGTTTATAGATAAGTCATCAATATAAAGATTGGCATATGGTTTTCCAAAATGCAATTCATCATAGTTAATTTTAAATTTTTTTAATTGTCTTTTTGTTAAATCCTCGATGTCACTTTTAACTTTTTTTATATCTCCTTGATGGGTTCGCATTCTTCTAGCTGTATATATAATTATATAGTGTCCGTCATGATACAACTTATTCAAAAAATCTACATTTTTTATAATTGGACTACACTTCTTATAATCTAAATCTGAATAATTTCTTTTCAACAATGTATTATCTAAATCAAAACAAAAACGTTTTTTTATCTTACTAGTGTATCTTTCTACAAGCTGAGGTGTACCTAGGCAGTGAAATTTTTTGATTTCCTCCGAATAGATACTTACATTATCGATTAATAGTTGTTTATAGACTAATGAAATATAGTATTCTTTTACCGTAAAACTTTTTTTCATCAGATTTGTGATTTCTGTTTTAGCTCTTGACACACTATTAAATAAATAAGCTCCAATAGAAGCGTAATTTGAAATTTTAACTTTTTCTTCTATATCAATAACTTTATTTTTTTTAATTTTTATATAGCTATAAATAGGGTTACTCTCTAAAGATTTAAAATAAAATATTTTATTTTCTTTCTTGTTTTTGGCCTTTTTAATTAAATCTTCTTCATAAAAAGTATCTCCATCACATAAAAGAAGCTGCTCATTAGGAAATTTCATTATTTTCTTAAAAGATCTTGAAATCGTATCACAAGGACCTTTAGTCTCTCCAGGCAACTTTATCAATTGTATATGTGGATAATAAATTTCGATGAGACTCTTGAATCCAAAATCATCTAAAGTTGGATTATAAACAATAAATACTTTATCACTTTTTAAACAATAATTAAGACTATCTAAAACCCATCTTATAATTTCTTTACCTTGAACTTTAATTAATGGCTTTGGTTGATCGTAACCTTCTTCCTGAAACCTACTTCCTATTCCACCTAATGGTATGAGTATTATCATTTTTAGTGTAAATATATTGTATGAGCAAAAAAATACTAGTATTTGTTCCCATTTACAATGGTGAGAGACAAATTACAAGAACTATAAATAAACTATTGCTAGTAGATTATAAATATGATTTCGATGTAATAATTGTTAACAACAAAAGTACAGATAATACAAAAAAAAAAATTATAAATTATTTCAACAAAAATAGTTTAAAAAATCATTATAAATTGATTGATAACTATAAAAACTATGGATTGGGTGGCAGTCATAAAATTGCTTACGACTACTGTTTAAAAAATAAATATGATTATTTAATAATTGCGCAAGGAGATGATCAAGGAAATCCTGTAGAATTGATAGAAGCTTTAAATGAAACAATAAATAAAAACGAAGAGATAGATGTCATCATGGGATCTAGATTTAAAAATTTAAGTAAAATTAGAGGTTATAGTTACCTTAAAATATGTTTTAATTTAATATTTAATATTTTTGCATCAATCATACTAAAAACTAGGATTAGCGATTTAAGCTCTGGCCAATTGATATTAAATACAAAAATACTTAATAAAGGTTTTTATAAAAACTTTCCAAATGAACTATGGTTCAACTATTATTTTTTTTTTTATATTATATTAAATAAAATAAAATTTAAATATATTGAAATTACATGGATGGAAGAAGATCAAATAAGTAATTTAAAAGTTATGAAGCAAATTTTTGCTTTAGCTTCACTTTTAATTAATCTAAAAGTAAAAGGTAATAATTTTTTTGGGACTCTTCCAAATGACATTAATAAGTATGACTATTTAGAAAAAAGTTTATCTTAAAGAGATTGATGAATAAAATTGAATTATCCAAATTTATAAAAAAACTATCTAAAGAAAAAATCTTTAAGGATACTCTTTATAAAATAGCCCTAATATTCATATCGCTAGTTTTATTTAGATTGCTGATTATCCAGGAATTTTTGAATACCTTTAAGGATATTGTTGAGCCAATAAAGGAGAGTATTGAAAATATTGAAAATAGCGAATTAATGAAAGATCCTCTAAATAAGATTAAAAAAGAAATTAAAAATGCAGCAGAAAGGCCTTTAACAAAAGAAGATATCAGTGAATTAAGTGAAAATCTCAATATAATAATTAATGACTCTATTAAACCAATTTTAGAAAAAATTGAATAACATTGTATAAATGAACATTTGATTTAATTATATTCAAAAAACTTATAAGGTGTTTCATTAAAGTTTTTCGGAATAAAATTATAGTCTTTCATTATATCGTATTCAATTTTCATATGTTCATAAACATCAGAGCCTAAAGAAATCTCCAAAATATTTACAAATGGTTCTAGGCCCCTCTTTATATAAAAATCACTATCACTTATATATAATGTTTTAAATTGATTTGAAATTTCACTTAAAGAAGAAGAGTTGTAAGTAAAGTTTTTAGTATGATTTAAATGATTGCTTGAATAAAAAGCATCATTTTTAAAAAAAATTATATTAGGAAAAATAGTAAAAAAAAGTGCTGCTATATAAATATATTTTTTTAAATTATTACTAAAGAAATAATATTTAAGTAGTAAAATTAAACCAAAAAATAAAGATAAATGATAAAATCTGATAAAAAAATAAAACCTTTGTTGATCTGGCAACAAGTAAAACTTTATTGACGTACAAACATAAAAAACAAAAGTTGTGTAGATTATAATAACAATAACCTTATGATAGCTATTTAGAATAATAAAATTTTTGGTAAACAAATAACAATAAGAATAAAATGAAATTAATATTGCAAATAAAATATGCGAATAAAAGAAAATAAAATTTTTAACATTAAAATTAATTAAGTTACTCTTATCATAAAACACTAATTTACTTTGCATATTTTTTAAAATTTCCAAAAGTTCATTAGAAAAAAAACCGGTAACAAAATAATCATAGAGATAAGAGGAGCTTTCTTTATAACTCCTGCCTATTTCGTCATAAGCCCCAAACAATAAATTTAAATTATTTAAGTTACTTTCTAAATTTCCTTCATAATAACCTAAAGAATATTTAGAATAAAAATTTAAAATTAAAATTGATAATAACCCTATAGCAAAATTAACGTATTTATTATTTTTTTTATTTATGAATAAAAATATTAAAAACAAAGATATCGATATAAATATCGAATAAATCAAGAAGTAATCATTTTTTTTAGAAATTAAAACAATTGAAATAAAAGTAAGATTAATAAGAAATAAAATTAAAATATTAATTATTAGATTAGAATTATAAAAAAATTGTGAATATTTTATGTCAATTTTATAAATGTCCCTCTTAAGAAAATAAAATAATAAAAACGATATGACTAAAATATATAACGAAAAAATAAGATCAATATCGAGCAATAATAGATAAGCAAAATTTATGCCTAAAAAAAAATAATTAATTTTTTGTTTATATATTAAAAGAGAAACAAAATTATAAATAAATAAATATAAAGGAAGCACTCTATATTCATGAGTCCATGGTGCCGTCATATCAGTTGGGAATAAGTTAAGAAAACCAGATAAAACGATACATATAAATAAAAAAAGATATTTTATATTAGATAGTTGTAAAACTAACAGTGAACATATTAGTATAATAAGACATCTACAAATAATTATAGAGTATGACAAAACATCAATTGAGATTCCAAAAATTGAAAATGGAATTAATGACTGAAAAAAGTTTTTAAAAAAACTAAAGGGTAAATAATATTCTACTGGGGATAAATTTGATAATAAGATAATGGCAGAGGATATTCCCTCTCTTTGAAAATTTATTAAAGAACGAAATTCAATAAAAATATTTAATGGTAGGAATAAGTTTATAATAAAAATAACAGTCAAAAAATATAATAAATCTCTAACTTTTAGATACCTAACAAGATAAATTAATAAGTATATAAAAAGAAAATTAATTGAAAAAACATAAGTTAATTTGATAACTAAAGGAGAAAGAAAAACTATAGTCAGAAAATAGTGATGATCGAATAATTTATACTTATAAAAAGAATATACTGTAGAGGTTATAAAAAAGATAAAAAATATCTCTATAAGTAAAACTAAGGCACCAGGGTAAGGAAATTTTATTTTTACTATTGAGTCTTGATAATAAAGAAAATCTTGAAAAAAAATGGATGATACATATTGCAGTGAAATAATTAACGATAATGAAAAGAAAATTGAAATATAGAATTTAAATGAATTAAGATTTAGCTTAAATACATCTTGCACATTGTAGTATAAATATATAATAAAAAAAGAAATAGCATGTAAATAAGTAAAACTTATTTTTTTATGAATTAAATTAGAATAAAAAAGTTCTCCATTTATCAAGTGAATAAAAAAAGAAAAATTAGCAATTAAAAACATAAAATTGAAAAATTGATAAATTTCTTTCTTTTTATCAATAAAATACTCTGAACTACAAATTAAAGAGGTTATTTTTCTTAATAAAAAATAAAAAAAAATTAAAGAAACAAAAGATTTAACTAAGAATAAATGAAACCCAAAAATATAGTCAAAGTTAACAGGCAATGTAGAGATAAAGTTTTTAATTAAAAAAGTTATTCGAGTAAAATCGAAAAAAAAAACATTTAAATTAAAAGATAAAAATATTGAATTTAATAAAAGAAAAGATAAAAACTTATTTTTATT
>Ga0255765_1001218_pt1 | contig 32468 bp, 26 predicted proteins | sample 041ome_8_FD_179965 | JGI IMG/M metagenome (GOLD analysis project Ga0255765, IMG submission 179965) | Coastal salt marsh microbial communities from the Groves Creek Marsh, Skidaway Island, Georgia - 041407BS metaG (version 2) | ecosystem: Environmental > Aquatic > Marine > Intertidal zone > Salt...
GTATAGGTTTTAAGAAGATGATGATGACGAGAGACTTTTCTCTCCGTCGCATCGTTCAAAACTGAGATGATTCATTCGAGAACAAAAAGAAAAGGAAATGAAATGAAAGAAAACACAAAGAAGAGAAAACGAACAACGCACGTCGAATACTTAAACTTTTCAGCAGCAGCGGTAGTAGTAGCAGCGGTAGTCTTCTCTTCCTCGGTGTTGTGTATCGGGGGCATCTACTGCTTTTGTGTTACTCTAGAGCGCGCTTTTGCGCTCTTTTGTTGCGTGTTGGTGTTTCTTAGTTAGGTGATTTTTTGAAAAAAAAATCAATTTTTTGACAAAAACAGACCAAGACCCTAAATCATTCCATTTTGCTTTCTTTCCGAGTTGGGCTGCCCCATTGGTTTTTTTTCAGTGGGACACACACACGCACTTATTCTATTTAACTTGAACACGTTTGTTTCGCATAAACAATTAACAATAATGATCGCGGACGCGTTCTTCGCGTTTCTCAGCTGGGTTCGCCTTTTGTTTTTCAACCGGGAGATGGAGTTGGCTCTGATAGGTGAGATGTAGTGGACACACACGCGAGACACGGGAGAAAGAGACGAGAGCGTCTTTCGTTTGTGTAATTCAGCTTTTTCTTTCCCCGATGTTTTTTGTTCGAGAGAGACGATTAAAATATATTTATGTTCTCTCTGCGAACACGAGTTTACGAGGCTTTGTGGGGTTACCCGTTTCGTTTTTGAGTCATCGTAGGCGTTCTTCTCTCTCTCCTTCGTCGTTGTTGTCTCGATTGGTTCGGGAGAGAGGCAGCAAACCGGTCGTCCGCGCGGGGGTTTCGTCGAGGATCGGAACGAGAGGATCCAACGGGGGAAACGACCAAGGCTGCTGAGAAAGACTGACATCGTGTTCTTTTCTCTCTCTCTTTAAACTCTCTTTTTCTTTCTCGCTCAACGACAAAAAGGATTACAAAACGCGGGGAAAACGTCGTTCGTGAACGTGGTTTCCGGCGGGGAGTTCGTGGAGGACATGATCCCGACGGTTGGTTTTAACATGCGAAAAGTGACCAAGAACAAAGTCTCCATAAAAATGTGGGACATGGGAGGTCAAGAGCGGTTTCGGAACATGTGGGAGCGATATTGCCGAGGGGTGACGGCGGTGGTGTACGTGTTGGACGCGGCGGATAAGGAGAATTTTCCATTGGCGAAGACGGAGTTGCACGCGTTGATGCAGAAACCAGCCGTGGCGGGGGTGCCGTTGTTGGTGTTGGGGAACAAGTCGGATTTGAAGGACGCGGCGGACGCGAGGACGGTGATTGATGCGATGGAGTTGAGACGATTGAGTGGCAGGGAGGTGTGCTGCTATTGCATTTCGTGCAAGAGTCAACACAACGTGGACGTGTGTTTAGAGTGGCTGTCGAAGCATGCAAAGTAACATCTCTTCTTGGACGATGATAAATAAGTTAAATTATTATTATTATTCTTCTTTTAATTGGAGTGCGAAACCACTTGTATATTTTGTAAACTTTGATGTAAACGCTTTTAAAATTAAATTAAATGAAGCTATTTTCTCGGCTATTCATCGCGGATCGCTTGGCTTTCAAGTACGCTTTCTCGATGCGAAAGATGGACCACTGGAACCGTCGGACGATTTCTAACGCGGACACGAAGAAAACGGTTCGCGAGTTTTTCCGTAAGTGCGCGGCGAGTTTGTACGTCCACGAGACGCGGAGCATGAGGTTGGTCGCGCACGCGAAATAGTACACCGCTGGCGCCTTGTATAATCTGTTGTTTCGCAAACCGTACGGGGCGAATGCTTCGTTCTCGGCGTTGCTTTCTATTTCGGCGATGATGTTGTTCTCGTTGTTGTTTCCACCACCACCGCTCGATGCCGAAGAAGAGGAAGGAAACACTAGCTTCTTCACCATCGGTAAATCCCAATCGTGGGTTAAATCCCAATAATAGCTAAAACTACTGTTCACGACGGCAAACGCGAACCACATCGGTCGATACAACCGTTCCCAATCGTCCTCGTCCACGTGATATTTCAACGCAGAGCACCAAATGACTGGAAACGCGGAAAAATATTTCACCGCGTTCCAGAAACACAACTCGTCGCCGGTGTCTCTTCGCTGGCGAATGCACTGAAACAATCGAATGGCGCTCGGAATGCACAAAACAAACGGAATGCGCCAACTTTGATCGCCACACGCGCCTTCAGCCGCGTGAGATAAAACGTGACCTTGGAATGCGCTACAAAACACTCTCTCAACGTCCGATAACGACTTTGCGAACGAGCACAAAACATCGGCGGCGAAGAAATCGGCGAAGGAAATAGCGTGCGCGGTTGGCGCGGCAATTCGAGATACGGTGACTCTTAAACCTTTCCTAGCCGTACCAAACAGGAAACCATTCTCCGTCGGCGCGAAAAATATCACCAAAGGTGCCAACACGTAAAAGAAGAAGATGTAAAACGACGCCGCTATTTCGTTTTCGTCCTTTAGCGCTTTACTAAAACATGCCGCGCCAGTCGCCGTAGCCACCGACATCACCCCTGCGATGCCAAATATTGCGGACGCATCCAACGCGTGCGGAATCGCGTCTTCGTTCGCGAACGATTTCGTATGTTTCTCACTAAACACCACCAACGGCGACGGCACCAATTTCATCTTCTCGTGCCACAAATACACGTTTATCCCCCATAACCACAGCGCCAACGTCATTAAACTCGGCGCGCTGAAATACACCGACACCAATCTCGATTGGTCCATCTCCAACTCGTCCATATTCACCATCAGCACGCCGAGACTAAACACGAACCACACGGTGAACAACACCTTAAAAACTTTCGGTACTTTCAATTGAAGGCCTTTCTCTAACTTGAAGTCGCCAAACTCCACTCCCGAGTTGATGTGCGGGATCGACGGGTACGACGCCGAAGGATTAAACAACAACGCGTCGTTATTATTGTTGTTATTATTATTGTTCGCACCACCACTCAACCAACCCATCTTCTCTCCTCCTCCTCCTTCTCCTCCGAGCGCGTGTTGCAGGAGCTGTTGCGCACCCCTTCGCATATATCTGTTACGAACACACAGTTCCCCTAAAAGTTTTTCTTATTATGCTCTTTTAAAGAATGCTTTTCGCGCGCGCGTCTCCAACGTCCTCTCTCTTTTAAACGAAAAGACCAACGATCACTTCTTCAGCTTCTTCGCGATTTCCTCCTCGCCTTTCTTCACCACCTCCCCGATGCTTTCCCCGTTCGAGACGTCTTCCATCATCTTTCGAATCGTCTTCACGTTCCGTCGTAACATCGACGTGCTCGTTCGAATATCCGAACGCATCAAGGACGCCACGGCGACGATGGCCGCGCCCGTGATCACGAAGTTTGTCCACGCCATTCTTATTATTGATTGCGCGCGTTCTTTCTTTTTGTCTTCTTCTTTTTGTCTTCTTCTTAATATTCGCCGCGCAAACAAAGGGTATTTATGACACGTTTTGAACGTTCGAATTTCCACAAAAACAGTCTCGCATGTCTCGCATCGATTATTCCAAGTGGGATAAACTGAACTACTCTTCTTCTTCTTCTTCGGAAGAGGAGGACGACGAGAAAGAAAAGACGCAGGAAGCGAAGGCGACGACTGCACACTTCGAGAATCTCTCGCTTTCTGCATCGTCGTCGTCCTCTCCACTTTGGAACGGGTTGGTGTTGCATCATAAGGATGTGTTTGTCTCGCATGTGCTTTCGAAATTGAATTTGTTGGATCGGTGTTTCTTTTCAAAGGTGAATACAGAGAGTCGGGGTGTGCTTGAATACGCCGGGGTAAACGTATCGGGATTAGGTTTGATTGTTTACGAATGTTCATCCATTTCGACGTTGGAATGGGCGTGGAATAACATACGCTGGGGAAAGAAAGATACCAAAGGAGACGTGGTAGACCAAGCCTGGTTTTGCAAGGAAGTTGCTGCAACGAACAAACTCGAGTTTCTCAAGTGGGCGAGAGAAGTGAAACATTGCGAGTGGGATGAATGGACGATTAATCAGGCCGCAATTAAAGGTAATCTCGAGATGTTGAAGTATTGCTTCTCTAATAATTGCCCGTGTGATAAAGAAGAGTCGTGTAAACTAGCTGCTAAAGGAGGACACCTCGACTGTGTTCGATTTCTTTTCGACAAAGTGAAACCTTCGCGAGAGACGGAAAAAGAAGCGGTAATACAAGCCGCAGCATATGGTCACTTAGACATCTTGAAATACTTCTTCGAAGAACGAAAGATACCTGATGTGGTAAAGATCGCCTGTGTGGGAATCGCTGCAAGGTTTGGCAAACTCGATTGCCTCAAATACTTAGTCGAAGAGGCGAAAGTGCCTCTTAACTATTGGGTACACATCGCTTCCGCTCGTTACCACGAACACCCTGACTGCGAAAACTACTTGCTCGAAAAAGGGTGCCCAGAACCAACGGACGAAGAATACGCTCGATTTGTCGAGGCAACAGAAAAAGCAAAAGCGCGAGAAAGACAAGCAGCTTCTTGAGAACAGTAGATGGATCATCGAAAGAGAGAAAGAAAGAGAGAGACACCTGTGTTTTGTATTTTGGACCAAAACGTAGATATTTGCAATTCACACGACAAGAAAGAAAAGAGGAACACTCGTCATTTTTAGGCAGAGAGTACACGCACACGCGCGCACACTTTTCACGCGCACGTAAGAAGAGAAAATGTCCTTTACCGCTGAAAACGCCTTTCGCGCGCCTCATTTTTCTTCTTCTTCTCTCCGCCGATGCTGCTCTCCTCCTCGCGCTTTGAAGTCTTCGTCTCGGGGAAATGTGAAACGTCATCACCTTCGTCGTCGTCGCGCGATGTTGACGCGCGCGGAGTATAACGCGTTACCATCATCACCCTCGTCTTCGAGAACAAAAACCGACGACCGAGGACGGAGTTCTTCGTTTACGTCTACTTCCTCGAGGAATTCACCGGAGGAAGTGTTGCGAAGGGCGGAGGAGCTCCAGGCGTTGGTGCGAGATATCGCGCAAGTGGCGTCTTCGACCGGGCCGGCGGGGGTGTCGAGGACGGTACAAGCCGCGCGGGCAATATTTGAGTTAGGGGTGAAAACAATACAGAGCGGTAATTTAGAGCGAATGACGGCACCGTCGGCGTTGAGGCAACTGTTTGAGGCGCTCGGGGCGACGTATATTAAGTTTGGGCAGTTCATCGCGTCGACGCCGAGCGCGTTTCCGAAAGAGTTTGTGGACGAGTTTCAGAAGTGTTTGGACGATACGCCGCCGGTTTCTTTTGGAGAAATTAAGAGGATTTTAGAAGAAGAAGGGTTAGACATCGACAGAGAGTTTTATTCGATCGATCCGAAACCGTTGGCGACGGCGAGCGTGGCGCAAGTCCACGCGGCGGTGTTGAAAGGATCGAATAAAGAGGTGGTGGTGAAAGTTTTGAAACCAGGAGTTGAGGACGTGTTGAAAGCGGATTTGAGCTTCGCGTTAGTCGCGTCGAAAGTGCTGACGTTTTTGAACCCAGAGTTGAATCGAGCGAGTTTAGTGGACATCGTGAGCGACTTGAGATCGAGCATGATGGAAGAGACGGATTTTAGGAAAGAGGCGAAAAACGTGCGAGATTTCACTCGGTTTATTGAATCGTCAAAGTTAGAATCGTTAGCGACGGCACCATTTATATACGAAAAGCTGAGCTCGAAGAAAGTTTTAGTCATGGAACGTTTATACGGGTCGCCGTTGACGAATTTAGAAGACGTGGAGAACGAGTTGAAGAAAAACGGGAGAGTGGCGATGAACCCGTTGAACCCGAGCGTAAAATTAAGCGCTGAGGATGTGTTGGTGAACGCGTTAAATGTTTGGTTTTCATCCGTGCTCGCGTGCGAAACGTTCCACGCGGACGTCCACGCGGGTAATCTCTTAGCGTTGAGCGACGGTCGCGTCGGGTTTATCGATTTCGGCATCGTCGGAAGTCTCTCCGTGGAAACCTACGAATCCGTTCGCGCGTTTTTCGCGGCTACCGCCACGCGCGATTACGATAAAATGGCGTTGTCGTTAATCACCATGGGTGCGGCCGAGAAAGACGTCGACGCGTCGAAATTCGCCAACGACCTCCGGGAAGTTTACAAAGCTTTGGATGAAATCGAACCCACCGTCGTCGTCGACGAACGCTCGCAAACCGCGGCGGTTTCCGTCGACCAACTCGAAGCGCAAAATGTCGCTTTAAAAATAATCCAAGCCGGTGAAGAGAACGGCGTGAAGTTCCCTCGAGCGTTCGGGGCGCTTTTGAAACAAATTTTATACTTTGACAGATACATCACCGCGTTAGCGCCCGACGTTTCGGCCATCGACGACGAGAGATTGGACTTTGTCGACGCCGTGGTCGTCGACGTCGGTGACGTTGGGAAACGCATCCCTTAAATGAATACAACGCCAATACGTATAAATGTGCGTTAGAAAAGCTCTGCCGAACAAAAGCGCGAGTGTCTGTAAATATAAACATGATTAAAACGTATACTCATCAAACGTAAAAATCCCACCTTGTGTTGCTTTTTCCTTCCTCACATTTTCCCGGGAAAAGAGTTCGTTACGTTATACAAAAATTCACGCGCTTCTTGAAGAAGAAGAAGAAGAAAAAGAAAGAAGAAATGAGGGCAAAACGCTGACGATGTTAACGACGATGCTAAAACCGTTCTCCTTCGCGAAATCTTTGGTACCATCGCTCGCGTGCTTCGCGTGTGGCGTCTTGCTCGAAATGGGTTTTGGTCTGACGGGGAAACTTCGACGGGGAAACGTGACGAAGAAGAGAAGACTTCTGGCGGTCTCCGGCACCTTGCAAGACGGATTCGCGCTGAGGAAGAACCTAGACGGCGTAAGAGAGGAAGATAAAGCCGTGTTTATTGGGTTCGCGCTCGTTCGAGGCGTGAAGATGTATTTCGACGTGAAACCAGAAGGGTGCCGAGAACACGTCCGGAAAGACTTTGAAGACGAAGACGAAGAAGGACGAAGAAGACAAAGAAGACCGAACATGAATCCAGCGTTAGTGGTGACGAACGATTGGAACGATGCGAACGTGTACCACGTGTTTGCGGTGACGGAAGAGGCGTTGTGCGAAGCGTTGGCGAATGAACCGAGGTATTTAGGCATCGCGCCGGACATAGCGAAGGTGGATTTGTGGGCGAAGGAAACGAGCGAGAGCGTGAGGGTCGCCGCGGGTGTCGGAAGCGTTTCCGGCGGCGGCGGAGGAGGAGTTGGAGGTGAAAATGATGACGATGATACGAGATACGCAACAATGCTCACGGTTGTTGCGTACGGGATTCCGGGCGCGCGCGCGGTGGAAGCCAAAGGGTACGCGAAAGAGGACGGGTGTCGCGTGACCACCTTCGCCGAATGCTCCGCGCGCGCGTTCGGCGACGAGAAACCACCGTTTACCACGCGCGACGCAAACATACGCAAAGCGCAAAAAGGAAACCTCGCATCACAATCTCCCTCATCATCATCTAAAGACGACGACGAAGAAATACACGACGCGATAAATACCACAAAAATCATCCGTTTACGAGAGGATCTCTACGGCGCTCGGTCCTCCTTTTCGCCGCGACTGATCGATCGAACCGCCGCCGAACGCGCCGTAGCGTACGTCCAAAAACAACGCGCAACAATACCCAAAAGCGACGTAAATACTCTCGGAGGATATTCTCCGCCCGATGCGTAACTTCTTCCTAAAAAAGCCATCGGCGTAAATACCGTCTCGTTGTTATTCTAACACACAAGTACTGTACTCTTCAAAAGCTCCATTGCCACCACGCTTTCAAAAGTCCGTCCGCGTACTCATACAATTCAAATGGTTTCCCCCGCTGCCACCGGTGGTAGCACTCCCTCCTCCTCTTCCTCCTTTTCTGTCCAAATACCTAGGATCGTCTTCCGTTACCTCGTCGTCGCGCTCGCTTTAAACGTCTACATGGCTCCCGGGGAGACGGTCGCGGACAAGCTCGAAAATGCCTTCGCGAACATGTTCGGGTCCATGGTGCGACCGTTGAGTTCGTGGACGAAAGCGAAAGAGTTTTACACCGTTTTAGAAACGACCGGTGCGGTGGCGGTCTTGAAAGTCGCCTTGTTGTGCAAAGCGATCGCGTATACGCTGAGACGGAAGAACAGCAGAGCAACGGAAGCACAAGCGCAAGAAGGAAAGAAAAAAGAGTAAAAGAAGAGGAGTTTTAGGTGCACGTGTGTTGTGTATTTGATGTAAGAATTACATTCGTGTTAAGTTAATCTGGACAGTATCATCATCATCGTTCATATCGTCGCAATGATTTCTTTCATTTTTCTTTTTTAAGCGCCCGTCGTGCATGTACAGTTCGGTGAGCGAACGCTCGTTGGAAACGCGCGTTCCTCGTCGACGGCGCGTAGTATAAATATAAATATTTATTTCGTTTTCATCACGTGTCTAACTTTGGTTGAGTAAACATGATGTTTTAAGACAAATCCGTATCGGAATCGTACGGGTCGGCCTTCATATCTCTCATGTCAATCGGCATCTTCACGTGAGAGCCCTTCTTTTGGAACGGAATGTGCACCGCGAAGTACACCCCAACCATGGCCCACGCGACGGACCATCTCCAGCCTTGGTTCAAGTCGCTGCTCGTGTCGTAGATGCCCAACATCTCGTGTCGCGGTCCTCTAACGCCTGTACTCGGATCGATGATATCGTTGTGACTCGCGAAGAAACCAAACAAGGAAAGGAAGCACATGAAGAAGGAAACGACGACGCACTTGTGGAAAGATCTATCGATGGCGAAGCACGCGATGCAGCAAAGGAAGATACCGCACATCGTACCGCCAGCCGCGGACATCATTTGAATGCCCATATCGTACGAGTGGTTTCCTTGTGATTCCAAAGACATTTTGTTCGCGATAAACGGCATAACGCCCAATAATAAAGCCGGGTAGTGTCTCGGTGGAGTAGCCTCAAACGCTTGTCGACCGAGCAAGAGACCGACGAAGATAAGAATAGCCCCGTTCGCACAAAGCGGGATCACGTTGTACAAACTCGCAAAGATACCACTACAGAACAAGACAAAGTAAACAACCCCGTTCAAAAGCGAGTAACCGATTTTAGCACCAAGCGCTTTGTGAATCGGGTGACCGATGTACATGGTCGTACCGTAGATACTGCCCGCGAGGGCACCAATCATCGTTCCGAGACCGTCAAAAATCAAACATTCTGCCATAGGATACGAATCACCAGCCATCTCGGCGGATTCGACATCTGCCATCGAGCCTAAAAAGCCAATCGCGCCATAGAGTAAAGATTGAGCAACGAGATCCTTGACATCAGAGTGGGCGAAGCCTTTCAAACCTTTGCCAAAGCCGCCGAAGATGTCGCCCTTACCGGCGTACTGTTTCCACGCAGCTTTAGCTAACGCTTTGTCCGTACCTTGGCACGTCTTGCGGGCTAACCCAGTTACAGCATCTACTCCGTTGTATTGTGCTGCAACCGAGGTCGTGTGCGATCCAAAGCCGTACACAATGTCGTCCGTGGACTGTTCGCATGCGCCCATCCAGCCAAACGCCGAGGAGCTCAAAATCGCCAACAAAGCGATGGGAAACGTGACGGTTTTGTAGATTGGGTACCTCACGTTCCCAAAGAAACCCGTCAAGACAATCATGAATGGAAGCCAGCACATCATCGGGTGTTCAAAGATATCGACGACGTACACGTAGCCCAACCACATGAAACCAACGCCAAATAACGGGATGAAGACGGCGGCGGTTGGAAACAACCACCTGACCAAGTCGCCTAAGAAGAAGCCGCTGACTTCGAACAAACCGACGATAAAGTTGGCCGTCACGGAAACTTCCCAACCATATTCGGCTGCTTTTCTCGCCGCAGATTGAATTTCCGCATCCGTTGCCGAACATCGACTAGCGAAATCGATACATGGAGCGAACTTATCGTGACCCTTTTCCAGAGCCGGCAAAGTGATGGCGTATAACATGATGTAGATAACCGTTGTGTTCATACCGTACGGTTGCGCGGTTACATCCGTTCGATTTTCCTTCGTCGCCAGACGAGTCGCCAACCACGCGTAATACACGTTGCCAAACAGTAAGCACAAACCACACGCCGGAATGTTCCATTCGTAGTAAATTTTCTCCCACTGTTGCGCGCACGCCAACGCGTACCCCTCCGGGCCCCAACTTCTCCAATCCGCCGCGAGAAGCCCGTACCCGATGTGCCCGATCGCCGAGCCGGTCACCCCGAGCATGGTCGCCAAGTTATCGAAGAACAGTTCCCCGAACGCTTCGATGTCGCCCGCTCCGGTGAATAATTCAACCTTCGTGTTCCTGTCGTTTAAAGGAGAGTTTTTGGTGGTTAGCGCTCTCTTTTACATTTTTTTCTCGTTCTTTGTAAAAGAGGTAAAACACAAGGCTGGGGCAAAATTCGGTTAAAATGTCGATCAGACTTTCATCTCTCTGTCTCGACCACTCTCGATCGCTCCGCATGAAAAGATCGAATCGTTGCGTTCGAATGCGTTTCCTTGACAGATCGCACGCATTTTCGCGCGAATAAAAGAAACAGAAGGTCGAGACAGAGACGCGAAAGAAAACAATAAAATATCTCTCATCCCCCCGAATTCAAACGATTCTTTTCCGCAATTTTCAACAATTCAAATTAAAGTAGTACCATTTATAACTCGTCCCGTTTTGCCAGCCGAAAACTTTCAAACGTTCCTTGTACTCCGCCCACGTCTGCGGGGAACTGGACGTGCCCTTCGAGAGGGTGGATTTTGATTTTTCCAGAACCGGCTCCGACATGATATGTATAAATATAAAGTCTTCGACGTGTTCGAAAATTTGTGAGGAGGGTAGTATAAGAAAGAATTTGTCCCGAAAGGTCGCTAAAACCCTAACACTCGTAACGGTTTTTCTTCGTCCCTGGCGGCAACTTTGCGCGGAACGCCAAAGGCGAATAATATTCGTAAGCATATATTACAACAATAATAAGTACAACAACAAAAAAACAGACATAGAAATTACACGATGCATACGTTTAAACCTCGGCATCTTCCTCTCGGTTTTTTCGTTTGGAAGAAGAAGAAGCGAGGGAAGTCGCGCCTCGCTTGATTTCGACGTCGCCGTCGAGGAAAGGCGCGGCGTCGGTTCGGACGGCGACGGTTTCGTCGAGTTCGCTGAAATCGGGGAGAACGCAGTCGAGGGTCGGTCGGCCTTTTCTGAAGACGATGCGCTCGTGCTGCGAGGGTCGAGAGAAGAGTTCGTAGAAGGATCTCGCTTGCGGAAGGAGGATGAAATCGGCGCGGTAGCCTTTACGTATCAAGCCAATCTTAGGCGTAGGGAGCTTAGTGAACATAGCTTTGGCGGAGTTTGCAGCGATGAGCTTCGTCCAATACCCTTCGTTAGGTACCGTGTTCAATTGTGCCACCTCGAACGTCGCTTTAAGCGTCGCTATACCATCGTAGTCTGCGTACGGATTCCAGTAGTCGCGCACGTTATCCGTCCCCGTGCACACGTTGATTCCGGCGGATTCGAGCTCTTGAATCGGTGCAATACCTCGCCAACGAGGCGTGTGTGGAATATTCTTATCGATGAGAACGCCCACTCCATCTGTGGTACCTCTGCGATCTTGTAAACCGAGATTGGTCAGCGGGTTTACTATGAACGAGACTCGCGTGCTCGTCTTCTCGTCAATTTTTTTTGCAAGCTCAATGACTCGATCGATCGTGGCTTTTGACTGCAAAGAGAGCGAACACACGTGCGAAAGCGAGAGCGAGCGAATGTTTTTGAACGCGCCAAGGTTGCCATCGACATCGTTCAAAAATGCCTCCAAGCACGACAAAACTGCGCAGCAGTTTGGATCGTTCGTTTCGTCGATGTGCACGTCTATATTCATCGCGTATTTATTCGCGTAAGAGAAAAGATTCCTGAAGTGCTTCCGGGCTTCGTCGTTATTCGTTTCCCCTCGTCCAACAACGCCACAATACGCGCCCAATAAAACAGAATCTCCGCCTTCGTTATCGTTGTTTGCAGCCGCGACTTTTGCGAACTCATCCGCGATTCCTGGCTCCGACCATAACGGTAAAAATAAGTTACACACGCCTTGTAAATACACTCCGCGAGTTTCTAACAACTCGTTTCGTTTCCGCGCGAACACTTCGAACACTTTATCCCTTAATATCTTGTTTTCGAGATTGTTCGTCCCGTCCAAGTGCGTCCGAATCCCAATCGCCCCGTAATACAGCGCCGAACGCACGGCGAAATCAAACCGTCGTTCAAAATCTGTTTTCATAGTCCTCTCGTCCTGCACGTCCATCCACCTCGGTTGGTCCGCGAGCTCGCATCCGAGCGCGTCCGGTATCGATCCGGTGGGATTTCTGCACCTTTCAACCGTGTGCGTTTTGATCAAATGCGTGTGCGCGTCCAAAAAGCAAGGAACGAGGAGACAGTTTTCGCAGTCTGCGACGAGTTCGTCTTTCTCCTCCTCCTTTTCCTTTCCTCCGTCATCTTCGCTCTCCCGCCAAACGTCCAGGATGACGCCATTTCTTGCATCGATTTTGATCGCGCACCCGCTCACGAGTCCGCCCTCGTTTGCGGCGGACAAACGAATATTACTTTCCCCTTCTTCTTCTTCTTCGAAACTTTCGTTATTAGCGGCATCGAAAAGCGCGGACGTTGGAACTCGCACCCGTCGCAATCTCAACACGTTCGTCCTCAAAGTCTCCTCCAAATCCTCCTTCTCGTCTGCATTATTCGCATTCTTCTTCAACGACAAAGACCCCCCGGTCATCAGTCTGCTCGCGATGCGTTCTCGCCGTTTTGACGATAAAGAGGTGAAAAACACGGAGGATTCTTTTCCTCTTCCTCCTTTAGTAGTATCATCATCATCATCACCATAATCTTCTCGCATTTTTCCAAACGACTTTGGTTGTTAAAACGCACACTGATGATTCGGAGGGGCAACACGAATCGAGAGGAGTCGCAGAAGAACGCTTTAAAGAGTCGCCCCCGTGTTTTGACCAAAACGACTCTACGACTCTTTTGACTGAAAGATGCTCTCCTACTACTCGCTCATATACTTTATACGTGTGGCAGAAAAGGTATGTATTGCGCTTCCACTTTTGCGGGAATTTCGAAGGCGTTTTGAAGGGCGTTTTAACGTTTAGGGTTTATGTCCCGAAAGGACAGCAAAAAAAAGAACGGAAAGGACACCAAAAAACGGCACAGGGAATTATACACACACGAGCGCATCAGAATGACTTCAACGCGCGTGGCGAAAGGCGTTTCCAACGCGGACTTCGTCTCCGTCGCGTGTCCCGAAAAAAACAACGACGAGTGCGAGATCGAGACATTTTTCGTACTCATCGAGAACGTTTTACTCCCATCCGCGGAAGAAGATGGGAAGTATTCGAGGAAAGATGTCGTTCTGGACGCACGCGTAGGGAAAATCGTACAGATGACGGAAGCTTTTCACGCGAGCGCATTCTTCCGTGAGTACGGTTCTCAAAGGATAGAAAAGATCGACGGCACGGAAAAGATGATCACGCCTGGTCTGGTGAACGGACACACGCACAGCGTCGAACACTGGTTACGAGGCGCCATACCGCCTTTACCGTTAGAGATGTGGTTGTTCCAACTGGTGTTCAACGAACCGCGAGGAGCGCCGGGCGGGTGGTTTAAAGAGAAATCGTGGATGGAAACGCCCGCGGCGATGGTTGCAATTTCGGCCTTGTTGTGTGGGATCGAGACGCTCATGAGTGGGTCCACGGTGGTTATGGACCATTTATTCGTGAGGCATATCGAGGACGTGGAGGCGGCGGTGACCGCGTATAAAGCGTTGGGAATACGGTGTTTTATCGCGCCAATGTTGGACGACGAGGCGACTTTTAAGCATAATTATTGTCCGTTAGCGAGAGATGCGAAAGAGAGGCTTGCATTTTGTAAGGGGTGCGGATGTTGCGGCGGTTTAGATCCGAAAACTGGGTGTTTTCGAACCGAGAAGAGCGCGTCGGATCCGAAGAAGAGGGAGGAGATGTTGCAGTTGTGGGAGGAAGCGGTGCAGAAATTTCACGACCCAGAGAATGGAGTGAATATTTGTATAGGTCCAGTGACGTGTTTCGGCGCAACTTTCGAGATGTTGAAAGGCGCGGCGGATTTGCGGAAAAAATACGGGTTGTGCGGCCACATTCACTTATTAGAGACTCGAACGCAGGCGTTGCAATCGAAACAGTTCTTAAATGAAAACGGATGCGAGGGATCGTCGGTGAAGCTTTTAGAAAAGACAGGATTCTTAGACTCACCGGGAACCTCGCTCGCTCACGGCGTCTGGTTAACCGACGAAGAGTGTGAAATCGTGAGAAGAACTGACGCTACAATCGTACACAACCCGCTGTCAAATTTACGACTAGGATCAGGAGTTGCGCCGTTGCGAAGATACAAGAACAACGGCGTCAAAGTTTGTCTCGGCGCGGACGGTTCGTGTTCGTCAGATGGCCAGGATATGTTAGAAGTTGTGAAAATTGCGAATTTTTTACCGTGCGTGGAAACGGCGGAATATCGAGACTGGCCTTCGCCGAGGGAGACGTATTTGAAGTTAGGCTGCGAGAACGGGTACCACAGCATTAACCTGGGCGATAAAGGCGGGAAGATACGAGAAGGAATGCTCGCAGATGTCTGCCTGTGGGATCTCACCGCGCTAGCGCTGTTACCGAAAACTGATCCTCTCGGTTTACTCGCTCGAGGGAGCAGAACGCAGAATAAAGCCGCGGGATCCGTGCTCGCGGAGTCCTGGGTAAACGGGAAGAGAGTCGTGCGCGCCGGCGAAATTGTTGGGTGCGACGTAGAAGCGTTGCGAAAAGTTTTAGCGGATGCGCAAAACTACGTGCACGAAACAGAGGGATTGAGTATGGAACCGGCGGCGAACGATGCCTCGAGGAGGGCAGAAAACGAGTATCGCGCGGCGCTAGGTTTGCCCGTGGACAACGATAAATATGTGCCGTCCGGGCCTCCCCCGGAACCTGTTGACTTTTCGCAAGACACGACGCTGTTTGATTCGACTTTACGCTAGCGTGATAACTACTATGATGTACTACCTGTATAAATACTACTACTGGATGTATAAATAACCTTCTGTTTACGAGCCGTGCGCGCCAACTACGCCGTTTTTGCGAATCCAAACTGGAAACGCAAAGAGTAAGATACCGATACAAATCATCAATAGGTCAACGACGAGAAAACTGCCGTCGCCTTCTTTCAAAACTAAGTGCATGGATGGATACTGCATAGCGCCGGAAATCACGGCGAATACGCCGATACCTATACCATATAACTGTCCGAACGTCGCGTTCCCGAATACGCCTTGCACGTATATCGTCAAGCACGAGTAGTTCCAAGCGCGAAAGCAACCGAACGCTAAAAATGCAATCGATAAGCTCACTATATCGTGATTCCAAAGCACACCTACAAAACTTATCACCCCTAAAACGTTGACCAACGTGAACGCCGGCGCTAATCCGAATCTATCGACGAAAAAGCCGAAAAACGGCGTCAGAAACGTGCTCACTAAAATTAAGGCGTTGAACACGCGAACGTACGCGTTCGCGTCTTTCGTACTTCTACCGTCGCCGTTATACAACATCTGTTCGAATATGCTTCCCAAAATGAACATCGAACGATAAATACTACCGAGAGACCACGCGGCAACAGATATAAAATACGGCGTTCGCACTTGTTCCGTAAATTTCATCTGCGTCAACGGAACGCCCAAGTGCTCCAACCCTTTGGCGCGAGAACTTTGAACCTTCGCAAGTTCACCATCCCCCCCGCTCTCCATCTCCGCTTCCTCGACGTACTCTTCTTTCTCCGGCGAGTCCAAGTACTTTCCCCACACGTAACTATTCGTGCTCATCATAAACACCGCGCTCAATCCGGCTAACCCGTAAAACAACGCTCTCACCGAACACCCCGCTTTATGCATCGCCTCGAACGCGTAAAACGTCACCGTGCTCGAATCGAACGCCATATTCGTCGCGCTGTGCGACATTCCAAAATACATAGTGTGCCTCCAATGTTCGCAAAACTGGAAATGCGAGATGAAAAATCCCGCGCCTCCACTCCCGAGGAACACGCAAGAGACCACGTACGCGTCAAACGTCTTCGAATCCGATTCCGCGAAGAGCACGCACCCGACCGTAAACAACGACAGAGAGACCAATCGCACCCACTTCACGCCTTTCAAATCGATCAACCTTCCCCAAAACATCATCGAGAGTGGCACCGAGACCGTTCCTGCGGTAAACATCGCGTTAAACTTCAGTTTCTGCCCCACGCACTCCTCCTCTCCCTCTCCCTCTAGCATCGTCGCTCCTTCTGCGCCTCCGCACGTTTCCGCGAATTGGCCGTCGCGTTTTAACGCGATCGTCAACGCGCTCAAACCGAACGTCACCCCGGTGCACAGGAGACACTCGACGACGGAGAGGCACAGGAGGAACCACTGACGTCCGTTCGTTCTATTCATCGCTGATTTCGTGGGTTTCGTCGTTTTCTTTCTTCTGTCTCGTTGTTTGTTGTCTTCGTTTTCTCCGCAGAAGTAATGACGCCGCCGCCGGGGAAAACAACACCCAGAACAAAGAAGAATCCTACTCGCTCGCAAAACGAAGGAGCAAGCGCTGCGATGCTGCTCGTTTCCGTGGGATTCTGCGCCGGGCTTGCGTTCTACCGATTCGCGCTCGAATCGGTCGTCTTAAAGAAGCGAAGGAAGAAGAGAGAGGTGGATCGAGTCGCGCGGCGAAGCGTCGCTTTGCGGGAAGGGAAAGATGCGATCGAAGGGGAAACGTACGTTCAGTGCAAAGGAGGAGAAGGAGAAAGCATGAAGAACGACAAAAGCGAAGAAAAAGAGAAAGAAACACGTTCGACGGGAAGTTTTAGGACGTTTCCAGCGCACGGAAAGAACACCGCGCTGGTTATCATCGACATGCAGAGCGACTTTTTGAGCAAATCCGGAAGGCTCGGACAACACTACTCTCGAGACGTTCTCGAGCGGTTGGAAGCGACGACGGCGAACGTGGCGAGAGTTCTGGAAAAGTGCAGAGAGAAAGGGTTCACGATCGCGCACAGTCGAAGTCACAGGTACGGAGCGGAAATCCGGAGAGATTTACTCAACGGAATTGACGTGAGTATGAGTAGCCCGATCGAAGGCGTGGACGCTACGTATAACTTTGTCGAGCGGTTGAAACCAAAGGAGGGGGAAATTATCGTGGATAAATGGACGTTCGGCGCGTTCGCGAGCACGGATTTAGAGAAGCAATTAGTCGGACGTGGGGTGGAACGGATATTGTTGTGTGGGATACTGACGAACGTGTGCGTCATGGCGACGGCGGTGCAGGCGTGCGATCGATTTTTCCGGGTGTGTTTAGTCGAAGACGCGTGCGGGGCGTTCGGGAAGGAGAAAGAGGGAGGTTGGCACGATATGGCGGTCACTTTGATTAACGGACCGCAAATCGCGAAACAAAATCATCACAAAAGCGTAGGTTTGTATTTCGGGGAAGTCGCGACCGTGGACGCCGTGGTGGAAGCTTTGGACGTGTTAAAATGAATGCGATTTTTGGTAGATATTTAAATGTACAACGATAACGTGAAACCTTTTATACCGCGGCCGCCGCCGCCATCACCGCTTTGTCGGTGGTGCCGCCGTAATTGCTTCTAATTCGTCCTAATATGTATTCTTTTGCGGTCAAACTTTCTTGTCCAGGATACGCTCGAATTACTGCGGACTCGTCGGCTTGCGCGAAAAACGCCATCGAGTGTCGGCTCTTCAGCGCCTCCTCTCCTTCCGGCATTCGAACTCTGTGTAAATTGCTCAACAAGTCGCCATTCGTCCAACGACTCAGCATGTCGCCAATATTCACGGTAATCGCACCAGGGTTCGTGTGATCAATCTGTGCCCACTCGGTGTTTTCGAATCCATCTCTTCTCGGGTTCGCCGCGCACTCTAAACCACCGTTTCCGAATTCCGTTCGTTGATACAACAACGTCACGTTGCACCAATCCGTGTGCGCTCCTGCGCGCATGTATCCCATTTTCGCTTGGTCCTCCGCCTCTTCTACTGAATCAAACGGTGGATAATGTATCATTCGTAAAGTACACTGACTCTCGTTCTCTACCCATAAACTGTGTTTACTCGCGATATCTTCTTCTTCTTCTTCTTCTTCTTCTCCGCCTTGCGCTCTCCTCCTCCTTCTCCGTTCGCGCTGCAAACGCGCGATGACCATCTTCGCCAGCTCCAAAGATTTCCCCATGAACTCTCTCGTGTTCGCTTCAAAATCCGGACCCATATCTTTCGGCCATCTCGTTTCCATGCTCGACTCTTTCGCCGTGACTTGAAAACTTTCCTTTTCGTCTTTCAGTTGCGTGCTCGGTCTCACTTGGAGCTTGTACTCGTATCCCGAATTCAACTTTGCATCATACGGCGACTCTTGCTCTTTCACCGCTTTCGCTCGCGCAAAAAACTTCTCGGAGAATTCAAATTGTCGATCTATGTCATCCTTATTCACGAACGGTGCGTTTACGAGTGCGAAAAACCCTACGTTTGATGCCGCGTCGTATAACTTCGCGTCCAACACATCAGAATCCAAATTGGAAAAATCGATCACCGGGACGGAACGTGCGGAATCATTCAACGCGCGTTTCAAGCCTAACCCAGAGGTCAAGAGTTTCGATTCCGTGTCCACGTCTTGATCGATGATGCGACTATTCTGTGCGCTCATTTACTTTCTCTTTTTTGTCTTCTCTTTCTCTGTCTGTGTCTGTCTGTGCGCGTCTTTATTGTAACGCGGAATTTCCCGAAAAGACAAAGAAAAACCGTTAGAAAAAGCCGCACACTTAGATCACTAATGGACGCGATCCCAAACTCCCGCCCGTACGCGTGGCCCTTCCCCGACCCGAGCGAAATCTATTTCGACGCGTTCGAACACACCGCGTTCATTCTGATCGACATGCAGCTCGATTTTTGCGGCAAGAACGGGTACGTCTCCAAAATGGGATACGACGTTTCCCTCACCCGGAAACCGATCGAGCGCGTCGAGAAGGTGCTGCGAAAGTGCCGAGAAAACGGAGTCCTCGTGTTACACACCAGGGAAGGACACAGGAAAAGCTTACGAGATTTACCGGAGAATAAACGGTGGAGAAGTGCGCAAGCAGGGGCGGAAATCGGGAAGGATGGGCCGTTGGGGAAAATTTTAACCAGAGAAGCCAACGGGTGGAACCTCATAGAGGAGTTGAAACCGCTCGAGACGGAAGACGTGATCGATAAACCAGGGAAGGGATCATTCATGGGGACGGATTTAGATCTCATATTACGGTTAAACAAAATCAGACGGATTATATTTGGCGGGATAACGACGGACGTGTGCGTGCACACGACGATGCGAGAGGCGAACGATTTAGGATACGAGTGTTTACTCTTAGAGGACGGCACGGGAGCCACGGACGAGGGGAATCACGCGAGCGCGATAAAGATGGTGCACATGCAAAACGGCGTGTTCGGGGCCACGGCGAAGTGCGAAGACGTGTGTGCGTTTTTAGACGCGAATCGGTTCGATGGTGCCGAAAATAGAGATGCGATCATTCCGAACGCGAAACCGTTCCCATTTACCATCAGAGCGAAGAAAACGGCGATCGTTATGGTCGATTGGCAGTTAGATTTCACCTCGCCTAAAGGTTTCGGCGCGGCGTTGGGGAACGATTGCGAAGTTTTGCGCGAAGAAGCCTTGCCGAATGCGGTCAAAATTTTAGAAGCAGGTCGAGAGGCGAAGTGCGCGATCGTGCACACGTTGGAGGCGCACAAAGCGGACCTCTCGGATTGCCCGCCGAGTAAAATTCGAAGATGCGACAAAATCGGTCAAACCGTGGATGCTAAAATGGGCCGCATATTAGTCAGAAACGAACCTGGGAACTCGATCGAGCCATTAGTAGCACCAATCGAAGGCGAACTCATCGTCCACAAACCAGGTAAAGGTGCTTTTTACAACACGAATCTCGAATTCCAGCTGAAGAGGCGCGGGATCGAGACTCTGATTTTCACCGGCGTGACCACGGAAGTGTGCGTCCAAACGTCCATGCGAGAAGCGAACGATCGCGGTTTCGAGTGCATCGTCGCAGACGACGCCACCGAATCGTACTTCCCGGAATTTAAAAAAGCGTGTTTGGAGATGATTTCCAGTCAAAACGGTATCGTCGGTTGGCGATGTCTCACGGAAGACGTCGTCAACGCTTTGAAAATATGAGACACTTACAACACATCACCTCGACACATCTTCCACACAAAATCACGCATTCACACACGCGCATCAAATAAATGCCAGACGCCATCCACGGCGCTCTCTTAACGTGCGATAACCCTCCCATCAAAACCTTCATAGAGGCTTTGAACGATTCTTTACCTCAGGAGGAAAGATTCATCGTCTCCGCGAACAAAACGTTGGACGAGAAACATCTGTTGATTCAACGCGAACGCGTTGCATTCGTCCAATCGAAAGTGAAAGAGTTCACGGATAAAAATCAGTACTCGGCGCCGAGAGACGGGTCGTGAGAGCAACAAATAATGGTCGTCGCCAAAGTCGTCGTCGGTCGGTTCGCTGGTACTGTTTCTCCAACGCGCCTTCGCGGCGGCGCGGGGAGGAGAGCGGACGAGAAGAGGAGAAGTGTGATGCCTGAACGAAAACGTTTTGGAGGAAAGAGGAAAGGAACAAACGCGGCGGCCTTGCCGGATGTGCTTTCGTCGTTGCCCTCGCAAAATGAGGACTTCATTGGCACGGTTTTGTCGAAGAACGATAATATTTTCTCTGATTTAGCGTACGTAGAAAACGACGCTTGGTGGGGGTGGGCGTTCGCGCCCGGCGGGTTTGTGCTCGGACCTTCGATTTTGTTCGCGCTGTACATTCTCGGTACTTTGATTTTTGACGCGGTCGCGAAGCAGATGAAGACGAAGGAAGAGGAGGATGAGTAGTTTTAGAGAGTTCGTTGTATCATCACTTTAATATATAGTACTTATTTACGTAAGGAACCTACTGCTGCTGCGCTACGTGCGTGCGTTTGTTTATTCTAATGAGCTAATTATACAATTTTCTTGGGCAGTAAGAAAGCGTCGAACGAGTACGCTCCCGCGCCGAACATTTGCAACAAGAGCATCCCTCCGGCGCAGGAGAGGTTGACGACAAAGTGCGTTCGCGCGTGTTCGGGCATGAGCGTTCGCGCGTTCCAGAAATCCCAGCTCAGAAACGCTTCGAGAAAGAGACTCAAGGCCATGAATCGGCAGACGAATTTGGTGCGGAGCCCGAGGAATAACGGGAGCGCGAGGATGAATTGGACCAAGAGCCAATTGCTGTCGTGTCCGTCTTTTCGCTGTTTCTGTTCGTTTTCCGCACCACCATCTCCTCCGGTTGATTGCGTTTCTTTTAATTTGCTGTACGCGTCCATATCGTTCCTAGCGATTCGAATGACCTGTTCCCAGCCGACGTATAGAAACGCAGACGCTAACGCCAATCTCGCAAACGCCAACGCGATCGATTTCAATTTGCTCTGCTTCCCTTCGCGGTTCGTTCTAGGGTTGCCGAATTTACTGAAGAGCAAGCCATCGCGGCCGTCGGTGTTTTGGACGGCTAAACCTCGTCGAGAGTGGATGGTGTTTACTAACAGTAACGTCGTCGATCCCAAAACGCTCAGCTTTTTCATCGCGAGTTCGTTGAACACGATGCCGTTTGGGCCGAAAAACACCTCTTTGGTCAATCCGATCGATTCGCGCATGTCCCAGAAGAGTAAGTAGACGCAACACATGGATGGTTTGATGTCGTGCACCATTAACGTAGTGACGACGACCACTAATAACGCGCCGTATGGAACACCGATGGGTAAATCCACTTGCCCTCGCGGGAACCCGTGCTCTTTGTTGAACTCGTAATATTTAAATCTCCACACGTAATAGGCGTACTTTTCAGCCGCCGCGTTGAAGTAATAAAACGAAATAAACAATCGGGCGAGAAAGAATATCTCGCTCGACTTCATTAATCGCTGGAAGTACATGCCTAAAATCTTCCACTTGCGCGCGATGCCGTGCGCGTTGTTCACGTCGATGAGCATGATTCGTAATTGCGAGGCTCGTCGCGACAAGTACTGGCGCTTCTTCAAACTGCCCGTATATTTGACTCTTTGGTCTTCTAAATCGTGATTCGCAGACGGGTTCGATGCGACTGGAGAGTTGAACACCGAATTACTTCGGCTGGCATCGCTCGATGCTCCGTTCATGATCATACCGTTGCTGTTTCTATTCCGAGACGGACTGCCGAAAATTTGAGAACCAGAACCGCCCATATCCCCTAACATTTCCTTTTCGTTCTCCTCTCTTTCTCGCTGTTTAGCTAATCGATACTCGTGAATCTTCCTGAACATGGTCTTCAACCAAATGGATAAAGTCGTCACCAACATGACGAAAAACTGCGCCACGACGCCGTCGACGAACGGCGCGTGTCGCTTCGGCGCTTCCGCGTGGTCGTCGATATTCAACGCGTGGTCTGGATTCACGTCGTCGTGGTGCTCGGGAGCTGGCAAAGGGTTTGGTGCCGCGTGTTGTTGTTGTTGTTTTTGCTGCTGCGCGCTATCGTTTCCGCTCTTCTTGTTCTCTGTTGGATTTTTTGGCGTCGTGTAAGAAAACGAGTTTGGTTTGTTTTCTCGTCGTTGTTGTTGTTGTCTCTCGTTCGTCGTCGCCGTCTTTGCAGCCGCCTCCCTCCTCTTCTCCTCCTCTCTCTCCTTCTCCTCTTCGACTAACTTCGCCGCTCTCAACAGCCTCTCTCTTTCCTCCCGTTTCTTCTCCATCTCCCTTTTCTGCATTTCAATCCTCTCCTTCTCTTTCCTCTCCGTCTCTTTCCTCAACTGCTCTTTCCTCTCCTTCTCTTTCCTCATATACTCCATCCTCTCCATCCGCTCTCGCTCCATCCTCTCCGCGCGTTCTTTCGCCTCCGTCTTCTCCCTCCGCATCCTGTCCACATCCATATTTTCCTCTCGTTTCCTCCTCTCTTCCTCTCTCTTCCTCTCCTCCGCCTCTCGCAAAATCCTCTCCGCGCCGGTGTTGGACTGTAACTCCCTTTGTACTTGTTCTCGTTCCAATTTTCTCTGCTGTTCCTCCTCGTACGCGATGCGCGTCTGCCGTCGTCGCTCTTCGTCTTCTTGGTGTTTTCTCGCTCTTTCTCGTATTTCTTGTTCTTCGTGTGTTTGTGATTGTTGTTGATTGTTTCCCAAAGCCGAATTCGTATTCGTCCCTATCGTCGTTCCGCTTCCGCCGCCTCCTCCCCCTGGGGCATTTTTCACCTTGAGCTCCTCTTCTCTCGGATCTTCCCATTGGCTCCTTTTATTCGTCTCCGACCAAAAGTATACTTTCCCTTCTTCGTTCTGGTATTTCTCCCACCGTTCGTTTAAGAGTGGGTAGTTCACGGTGAACTTTTCCAGTAATATCGCGTTTACGTTCGCGAGAAAGAGCGTCGTTTGGACGAGAATCAAAATCATCATCGTCGTCGTTCGTCTCCAATGCATCGTCCTCATCAATTCAGATTTTTGCGTCTTTGAGAGTAACGCGCCCGTTCTTCTCTTCCGCGCGCAGCAAAACTTCTCGTCAAACCACCCCCGAACGCGCAAAAGTGTTCTTTCTGAGAGGTAACAAATTCAAAGCGCAATCAATCTATAATAACAAGAGTAAAAATGAGACGATGTGATGATATCTGCGCGTTACTGTTTGTTTTTGTTGTTTTGTGAAAAGTCACTGAAAACTCTTCCCTTTCTGCTGCCTTTTTCGAGGAAAGGTCAGACTGAAGAAAAATTGCACGAAAGAAAAGAACTTTTTTCTCTCCGAGACGACTGCGAATACCGCGAGGAATACACAGAAGAAGAAGAAGAAAAAAGAGAGAAAAGACGACGCGAGAGAGGAGGCCGTTGTTGTTGCGGAAACGGAGCGGTTGAAGAGCTCGGACCGACCGAGATGTGGACCTGGGATTGGTGTTGCTTCGCGAGGATATTTTAGTATTTGAGTGCTCGTATTTTTTGCATTTTTCCTCTTCAGACAAGAAAATTTCACACGAAAATCGTGCAAAGAACCAAAGAACCTTACTCGAGTAACCTAATATATAGTTATTCTCATCAACACTTTACCACATCATCGATCGGCAGCAAAGAAGAGCACGCACTATATACATAATGTCTCCCTCTGAAATCACGTGCAAAGCGGCACTCGCGACCGCCCCAAACGTACCTCTGGAAATCTGCGACGTCATCGTTTCCCCGCCACAAAAAGGCGAAGTGCGGATAAAAATCACCCACACGGCGTTGTGCCACACGGACAGTTACACGTTATCCGGGCAGGACCCGGAAGGGTTGTTCCCGGCGATTTTAGGGCACGAAGCCGCTGGAATTGTCGAGTCTGTCGGGGAAGGCGTGACGAGTTGTAAAGTTGGCGACTCGGTCATTCCGTGTTACCAGGCGTGTTGTTTAAACATCGAAAACGTACAACCGTGCAAGTTTTGCGTGCACCCGAAAACGAACTTGTGTCAAGCGGTGAGACAATGGACCGGATGCGGGATCATGAAAGCGGACGAGAAAACGAGGTTTCGAAAGGCGAGCGATGACACGCCTATATTTCACTTCATGGGGACGAGCACGTTTTCGGAGTACACGGTGGTGCACGAAGTAGCAGTCGCCGTGGTCAATCCAAAAGCGCCGAGAGAGAAGACGTGTTTGCTCGGGTGCGGGGTGAGCACCGGGTGGGGCGCGGTGTATAACACCGCGAAAGTTGAGAAAGGGAACACGGTTGCGGTGTTTGGTTTAGGCGCGGTTGGGTTAGCCGTCATCGAAGCGTCCAGAGAGGTTGGTGCGAGTCGGATTTTAGCCATCGATACGAACCCGGAGAAATTCGAGGTGGCGAAAAAGTTTGGCGCGACGGAGTGCGTGAATCCGAAAGATTTCGCAAACGAGAAGATTCAAGACGTGATTGTGAAAATGACCGACGGTGGCGTCGATTTCTCGTTTGAATGCATCGGGAACGTGGACGTGATGCGCGCAGCCTTGGAGTGTGCGCACAAAGGATGGGGCGAATCCGTCATCATCGGCGTCGCCGCAGGCGGGAAGGAAATCGCGACGAGACCGTTTCAGTTAGTCACCGGCAGAGTGTGGCGAGGGACGGCGTTCGGCGGGTACAAATCGAGAGTCGAGGTACCGAAGTTAGTGGAGAAATACTTAGCCGGGAAAACGATGCTGGACGAGTACGTGACGCACCAGATGAAGTTTGAGCAAATTAACGACGCGTTCGATTTGTTACACGCCGGCAAATGCCTTCGAGTCGTCTTGTCCATGGATGAATAATCAGAGTTTTCTTCTCTCTTTCTAATAAAATGTTACATTTATATACACAAAACGCTATTTTGTTACGTACTCAACAACTTTATCGCGTGAAAAGCCACGTGGTCATGCATGAACGTCGATATGAACCAGTAACTGTGGTCGTATCCTTCTCTCACGTTATACTTCATGAACCCTTTCGTATTCTTCTCCGCCGCCTCTTGGAACCGTTCCGGATGTAACTGCGTCTTGTAAAAAGTATCTGCGTCGCCTTGATCGATCAAAATCGCCTTCGTCACTGTTTTCATCGTCCCAGGTTCCATCATTTTCACCAACTCCGTCGCATCGTGCATCTTCCACTCGTTCTCATCCTTCAAATACCCTTTAAACGCTTTTTGCCCCCACGGACAATCCTTCGCGGACGGGTTCGCGATTGGCGCAAACGCCGAAACGGACCGGTACTTCCCCGGATTCCTCAACGCCAAGGTCAACGCCCCGTGACCGCCCATAGAGTGACCCATAATGCTCTGCCTGTTAAAATCCACTTTATCGTTTATAAAATCGATAGATTTACACACTTGTTCCAGTTCTTTCGTCGCGTACGTCTCCATGTTGTAATGCTCCGCGTACCCTTTCGTCGTCGCGTTCACGTAAAATCCAGCGCCTATGCCGAAATCCCACGAGGCGGATTCTTCCTCGTCAATTTTTTCGTGACCTCTCGGTGACGTGTCCGGCATTACGAAGCACACTCCAGATTGTTTGCACGTTTCAAACGCGTTGCCTTTTTGCGAGACGTTGGTGTCGTCGCACGTTAATCCGCTCAGGTAGAGGATGAGTGGCATTTTCCTCGCGTTTCCGTTTCCGACGGGGAAATCATCTTCGTCGGATGGAATGTATATCGCAAACGTCATGTGACACTTGTTGCACGGCGAATAGTGCTTGATTCTGTGCAAATAACCAGCGTGGACTTTGACGGTGGAGAGGATTTCAGGTTTGAATAGTACTTTTTCGTCGTTTTCATCGGACATGATGATGATGATGATGATATTAATGGGCGGTTGTTGATGTGTCAGTGTGTGCGCAGATGTGAAGACGATACGCTCCGCGCGAAGATGATAATACACTCCTTCTTTTAAAAACAAACACTCGTTTTCTAAATTATACGCTCTATATTATTCTTACTCTCTTCTACCAGTGGAAGTGCGACTGCTACTCCGACTGTGCGTTGGCGAGGATAACAAGCCTCTGTTCTCCTCCTCGTCCGATGTCGTCGTTCCGCGCCGGAGGATGGCTTCGTGGTTGCCGCTCGGGATGCGATGGTGAGCCGAAGAAGAAGAAGCCCCGTTATTAAAACCACCACCGTTGTTGTTATTACTATGGATGTTTCGAGAGTGCAAAACCGCCCCTGTGCGCACGTCTTCGGCATCTTTACCTAGCGTCGACCCGGTGAAGTATAAGAGGATGGCGCAGACGCCCCAACTGCTGAAACTGAACATGAAGGCTTTCTCGCGACCGAATAAGCCGACGAGTTGCGCCACGATGGCCGGGCCGAAGCCTCGACCGAGGTCGTCGGTTAAGTTGAAGAGGGAAAACGCCGCGCCGCGTTGGTCCGGCGGGTTGACGTGGATGACCATCGCGCGGACGTTCACGCCGGTATACGTGCATAAAATACCGGCAATAGCGGCGATGGTGATGTGCGAGGCCATGTTTAAGAAGGAATCATTGTAGTTGTCGGTGCTTACCAAATATAACCACGGAAGGCCGCCGAGGACGACCATAATCGCCATCGAGTTGCAAAAGGTCCTGGGGGATTCGTTGTACGCTTTTTGACCGAGAATGCCGCCGAATACCATGCCCAAAAACCCACCCAAAGAAAATCCGAGCATGATCGAGGTCGCGTGCGGAACGCCTAACCCTTTATTCGTGGCTAAATAATCGTTCATAAAGGCATTGATGACCGACCACGGAACGCATCCAGGGATACCTTGTAATAACGCGAACTTGTTCGTGGGCACCGCAAGGACCCACTTTATGGAAATCCACGACGTTTGCGCGCCGGTTTTTATTTGTTCCCACACGGACGCTTCTTTGTTATTCTGGCCGCCGTCGCCGTCGCCGCCGCCGCTAATCGTACCGTGACTGCTACTATGAGTACCGCCGCCGGCGCTCGCCGCGACGCCGACCAAATCATCGCTCGAATAGCTATTCCCATCCATAATGCCTCTTTTCGGCTCTTTCACCGACGCTAAAAACAAAAATCCAACGATTACCCCGGGCACGGCGACGACGACGAACGGCGTCCTCCACCCGTACTCGCTCCCGACGTACCCGGCGATCCCTTGCCCCATCCCGACCCCAAACGACATGCACACCCCAACTAACGCCGACGCGTGCGATCGCCTGTGCGCGGGAAACAAATCCCCAATCAACGAAAACACTAAAGGTAGCGCCCCGCCAACCGCTATACCGGTCAGCGCTCGTATCGCCAACAACTGCTCGTACGTCTTCACCACCGATATGAACAAATTCGGCCCCTGCCCGAGAAATATCGCGAACGCGAATAACTTCACTCTCGAATACTTATCCGCTAAAATCCCAATCAACACGCACGCCGGAACGCCTAATAGGAAGAACGCGAACGCTATTTCGCCTCCCAGTTTTTCGTCTCTCGTTTGGTTGTCGAATTTAAACTCTCGAGCCATTTGCGTCAAGTTTGGCGCGATTAAGTTTGAATCCGCGTAGACGAAGGTCATGCCGAGCATGAGTAAATAGAACGTTCGTTTCGACTCTTTGTTTAATTCCGGGAATGGGTCGTAGTTTTCCATGTTTTGCGCGTTCTGTGTGTATCTCTCGCGTCTCAATTCATGCGCGACCTTTCAACAAAACGAGCGCGGGAAAAGTCCAATTCGTGATGCAAACGAGAACAAAAGAAAACGAGAAGAGCGCAAAAACGACGCTTTGGAGCGTTACGTTTTCGTGACGATGACCCAGACGAGAGCGCGTTCTTATGTATTCTATGCTCTCTCTCTCTCTCCCTCTCTCTCGGCTTTTGCGCGTGTTATAAAGTGAAGAACAACCGAAAAATATATTTGTGTTTTGTTTGCTTGTTTTTCTCCTCTTTTTCTTCGTTGAAAAATGCGAAAACGACTACTTCTCGCGACGATGGTTTCTTCTTCTTAACTTCTAATCTAAACTTTTACGACGCTCGCGACGCTCGTAAAGCGTTTCATCTGCGCGGATAACTGTTCGTACAACTCGTTATTTTCTTTGCTTTTGTTCTTGACTTGCTCCAACGCTCGCGTGCAAACGGCGTCGGCTAAGCTGGAGTGTTCGTAGCCGCTATCGCAAAACGCGCGCAAGGCGCGCCACATTTCGCACGCGGATTGCGCGAGCGTTTCCGCGTTTTCTCGTTCGAGTTTACTCGATTCGGAGAGGAGTTTCGAGCCGAACCCGGTGGATGTTTTCTTTTTCGGTTTGAGGGTTTCCGAGAAGACGTCGCGGAGTTGCGAGGCGAGTTTGACCGATCGAGAGGCGGTGTCTCTGGCGACGAGGAAGGCATCTTCGACGAGGTCGTCGAGGTAGGCTTTCTCGTTCGCGTCCTTTTGAGTCGTTGACTTCTTCTCTTCTTTCTTTACGCCTTGTTGCTGCAAGCCGGTTTTGATGTTAATGGGCGCGTCGCCGATCAAATCGCCCTCGTAGACGCCTCGTTCGTAGCCAAACTCGTCGCGGAATTTACGCAACGCCGTTCGCAACGCGACCGTATCCTTCTTTTTATGCGACGCGCGGATCTTCTCAATCAACTCGCGGAATTTCTTCTCCTCCGCGCGACGTCTGGCTTCGTCGTATGCGTACGCGGATCCACCCGGTTGTTGACTCAACTCTTGCGAGGCTGCGATATTCGCGAAGCCGTTGTTGTTCTCAATTTGTTCGTCCTTCACCATCGCACCTCGACGCGAACGCGTCGGAGTCGTGTGCACTGCGTTATCTCCTCCTCCTTGTCCTCTGGCGGAGCTTCTCGTCGGCGTTCTTTGTTCGGCGGGTGGTATTGGTACTTGCTCCACCGTCGCTTGCGATAACGGTTCTTCTTTCTTCACGACGGGAAGAACAACTTGTCCGTAATTTTCTCGAGAAAGTACGCCGTCTTCCAAACTGAACTGTTTCCCCATAAACGCCAATTCCGAACCTTTCTCTTCACCAGTCGCTCTTCGTTTTGCTTTGGAAAATATCAAACCCATTTTACGATCTTCGTCTCTTCCTAACGCGTCGGCGACGGCGGCGTGTTCGTTCAACACTCGCAACGCTTCGTCGTACTCTGGGCCTAAACGCATGACATCGATGTCTTTGATGAGCTCGGAGCCTAGCTGCGGGTCGTCAAACTGGACGCGAATGTTCAGTTTAGAAACAGTTAAAACAGATCCGACGTACGCGCGTTTCGCTAACGGGTGTTTCGCCAACACTCTTTGACCGACGATGAACGGCTCTGGAATCGGGATCAACTCGGCGGTATCGTTCGGCGCGGCGAGCTTTTCAATCTCCTCTTTGCTGAGCATTTTCCCCTTCAAGTTTGCCTCTACTTTCGCTCTGGCAGCGTTTCGGTGGTATTCTAATCTAATTCGTTCGTCTCTCAAGAACGGTATGGATAAACGTCGGACTTTACCCAAAGACTTGCGGACGTCTCTCCATTTCTTTCTCGATTGTTTCGACCACGCGGTTTCGTTGATGTCGCAGTGCTTCGCGAACCGCTTGAAATCGTTCCTGGCGAACCAGTCTTCGTCTGTACCTGGCATGAACCATTCCGCTAAAGCCCACTTGCGCGTGCGTTCGTTTCCACTTCGCGCGGCCATTTCCGCCAACGGGTGGTCGCGAGGGATTCCAGGCGGCGGTAACGGCGGCGGCGGCGACAACGCAAACGTGTAGCCAGCTTGCTTGGCCAATTTCGCGCGACGGTCGAGAAGGAATAAACCTCCCTTCAACGACCTCGAGCGTCTCGTTTTGTACTTTGCCGCCACAGCTTGCTCGAGCTTTTGTTTCCCAAAAGCAACCATCGCTTTCTGGTGTTCTAAGCGTAAATCTTCCTCGGTTTTTTGGCCTTCGAGTTTCAACCTCTTCCGCGCCGGAGAGACGATGTTTTTCCCGCCTTGTTGTGAACCGCCACCACTGTTCGCTTTCTTCGGTCGGTCGCCGTTACTGCTCGCTTTCTTAGGTGCCTTAGCGTTGAACTTTTTCAACGGCGTCGCGGCGTCGGCGAGAGTCATCAAACCGTCCAAAGCGCCGCCGACATCCGCGAACGGATCGTCCTCCCCGTGATTCATCTCTTGTTCGTTGCTATTGTTCGCGTTCGCGCCGCCGTCCACGTTTTCTTCTTCGCCGTTATATTTGTGCGACTCTTGCGTTTGCTTGACCGCCGGCGACGTGTCTTGATACTCTTCGTCGCTCTCGAATCCTCCGTTATCGATCAACTTTCGTTTATTCTCTGCTCCAAACGCGGGCAAAGTCATCGCGTTCCCGGTGCTCATGGACGGACTCGATCTTTTCCCGCTCGGTTTCGGCGATAAAGACACTAAATTCCTCGCCGCCAACTGCGCGTCCTTCTTGTCTTTCCCGGTCAATTTATGCGCGTCCAATGGCAACTTGTTCTCCCTCGGCGTTCTTTTCCCTTTCTTCGGCAATCGTTTTGGCGACGGTTTCGTGCTGTTCCCGCTCGTCGCTCCGGCAATAAACGCCGCCATGTTCTGTTCTTTCTGACTGCTCTTCCCATTCCCGTTCCCGTCCGAGGTATCGTCTCTGGACGTGCTCCACTCTCTCGCGCTTTTATTCCTCGCCGCTTTCTCCTTTGCCGCCTTCTCTAAGTTGTCAAAATAATCTCTCGTCAACGCGTGCAAAGCCGCTGCCGAAGCGACCCCGTCCGGCAACGACAAAAACGCCTGGTTTTTATCGTACATATTCACGCACTCCTTCACCGACCTCCCCGTCTTTGCCGCTATAGAATCAAAGTTCGGTATGTGCTCGCTGTACGTATTCTCAAACCCGTCTCTTTCTTCTTTCAAACCGTTAAAAAACGCCACGCACTCCTCCTCGCTCCATCTCGGACCGAGCGGCGACTGCGAGACGATGCCTAATACCGTCGTCTGCGCGTCCAACTCGTGCGAGTGATAATTATTGTTGTTGTTCTTCTTTCTTTTGTTCGTGCTGCTCGGAGGTGGGAGGGGTGGTTTCCCCATGGATCCTCCTTTCGATGTCAGATTGAGCGGCGGCGGTCTCGTCGATTTTTTAGCTCCTCCTCTGTCTCCTCTTTCAGTCGTTCCCGTCGTGTTGTTGCTTACCGATTTCTGTTTTGCATTGATGCGCGAGAAAAGTACACGCAAAAAAGGTGAGCGTGAGATGTGCGTCGAACGAAAACGAAAGCGCTTCTCTCAAAAGCTGCGCGTCCGACGAACGCGCGGAGAGAAAAGCGAGAGCGCGAGAGAGCGCGAGACGAAGCGAATTTTTTCTGAATCTTCTTCCCCGTCGAGCGAGAGCAAATGTTTCGAATTTTACGCGCGCAAAAAAAGAAACACCCCCCGTAACGAACGCGACGAAATTAAACGTGCCTTGCTCCCGCCAGATTTCTGTCCTCCGGATGCGTCTTTATCCTTTTTTTCCGTCTCCTCGGGGATGAACCGTTTCGGGGTGAGCGTTTTCCGACTGCTTTTACGCTCCGTCATCGTATACGTGCGTCTGCGCTTTTTTGTAACGAACACTTGTCTCCTTTCAAAAAATACACCAAAAAAACAAGAAATACGAGAGAGTTTTGTGAGCACTCGCGCGCACACATCTTCCGCGTCTCGATCGAAACGCGCCTGAAAATTCGTGCGCGCGTATATATGTGTGCGCGCGCATGTTCCTCGCGCGCATTTTCAGCTCTAAAAGCATCGCAACCGAGGAGATGCGTCTGTTTTTCTTTGCGTTTTCTGAGGGGGGTAACGAGAGAAAAAAGGTCAGACTTTCCCTCAAAAACACCACAAGATACACACGTATTTATTCAGTATTCACGCACACAAAACACACACGCAGAGAGAGAGAACACCGCTGCTTTCGCCGCCTTTCG
>Ga0255765_1001221_pt1 | contig 32404 bp, 29 predicted proteins | sample 041ome_8_FD_179965 | JGI IMG/M metagenome (GOLD analysis project Ga0255765, IMG submission 179965) | Coastal salt marsh microbial communities from the Groves Creek Marsh, Skidaway Island, Georgia - 041407BS metaG (version 2) | ecosystem: Environmental > Aquatic > Marine > Intertidal zone > Salt...
GTACGGTAAAATATAAACTTCACGGCTAATTGATAACAAAAATCATAGATGTACAATCTTATGAAAATAAATATTGGCAAATTTAACTTTAAATAGTATTTATTATTGCCGAATTGATACCAAGTGTTTTTATAATATAACTTTATTTATCCGCAATTAATAATTTCTTGTAGTCTAATGAAGGTGAATAATTTCTTTCTCACCATGCGGTTTGATTATATATGAGATCCTATGTTTGAAAGAAAATAAAATTTTCGTACTGTATTTAATTTCATTTTGATTTGGGGCTAAGTTGTCTTTTTGCTTCAAATTATGTGACAAGACTAGATTGTTTATTTCATATCAATCAATAACGATTTGTACATATTAAGTAAGGATCTCACTACTTTTTCTACTTGGGCTTAGAGTCTAATTCCGATAACTTGTGTTCAAATATTCGTTGTGGTTAAAAACTGGTCTTAATATCAATTTTCCTGATGCAGAAAAGATTTAATAACTAATAGAGATTAGTTGTTAGTATTTTTATCAGACTTTTCGCTTTTAAGGTAGAATTACCAGTGAAGATCATATTATGGACCTACCTGAGTTGAGAAAGATGTTTTATGACCAAATTAAGTTAGCTGGATTCGATGATGAGCTGTTATCTTTAATTCAGAAAGAAGCAAGGCGTCAGGAAGAGCATATTGAACTGATCGCTTCAGAAAACTATACCAGCCCGCGTGTGCTTGAGGCCCAGGGCAGTATTCTTACCAATAAGTATGCCGAAGGTTATCCCGCAAAACGCTATTACGGCGGTTGTGAGTATGTGGACATCGTGGAAACCCTGGCCATTGAGCGGGCAAAGGAATTGTTTGGGGCGGGTTACGCCAATGTTCAGCCTCACTCTGGATCGCAGGCCAATGCAGCGGTATACATGGCCCTGATGGAACCTGGTGATACTTTCATGGGCATGAGTCTCGCCGATGGCGGTCATTTGACCCACGGAGCCTCGGTCAATTTTTCCGGACGAATATACAATGCGGTTCAGTATGGGCTGCAGGCCGAAACCGGCGAAATTGATTATGAGCAGGTCAGGGATCTGGCCCTGCAACACAAACCGAAAGTAATCTGGGCTGGTTTTTCCGCCTATTCCCGTGTTGTTGACTGGCAGCGTATGCGAGATATAGCCGATAGTGTTGGTGCTTATTTTGTCGTGGATATGGCTCACGTATCGGGACTTATCGCAGCCGGTGTTTACCCTAGCCCGGTCAATATTGCGCATGTGACCACATCAACAACCCATAAAACCCTGCGCGGTCCCCGTGGCGGGATTATCCTGGCCCAGGAAGATGAAGAGCTTAACAAACGCCTGAATTTTGCCGTATTCCCGGAAAGCCAGGGCGGCCCGCTTATGCATGTAATTGCCGCCAAGGCAGTATGTTTCAAGGAAGCCATGTCAGAAGAGTTTGTGGAGTACCAGAAGCAAACGCTTAAAAATTCCAGAACTATGGCGTCAGTATTTATGGAGCGCGGTTTCAAAATCGTTTCTGATGGTACCGATGATCATCTGTTTCTTTTGAGCCTGGTCGATAAAGACGTAACAGGCAAGGAAGCAGATGCTGCACTTGGTCGAGCCAACATCACGGTCAACAAGAATGCCGTCCCCAATGACCCAAGGCCGCCATTTGTCACCAGTGGTATCAGGATTGGCAGCCCGGCCGTAACGACGAGAGGCTTCGCAAAAGCAGAGGTGACCCAACTGGTGCACTGGATATGTGATATTCTCGAAGACATCAACAACGACGCTCTGATTGACTCGGTGAAACAGCAAGTGGTTGAGCTCTGTCGCCGCTTTCCTGTCTATGCCGAACTTAGCTAAGAACTGCTTATGCACTGTCCATTCTGCAATGCCATAGATACCAAAGTAATCGACTCGCGTCTGGTGGGAGAGGGAAATCAGGTAAGACGACGGCGTGAGTGTGTCACCTGTGAAGAAAGATTCACCACTTTTGAATCGGCAGAATTGTTAATGCCGCGCCTGATAAAGCAAAATGGTAGCCGTGAACCCTTTAATGAAGACAAACTTCGCTTTGGTTTTCTAAAAGCTTTGGAAAAAAGACCGGTGAGCACTGAGCTGGTAGAGAATTCCATTAACCATATCAAACATGAACTACGCGCAACCGGTGAGCGTGAGGTACCAAGCAAGCTGGTTGGCGAAAAAGTCATGAATGAATTGAAAAAGCTGGATGAAGTTGCCTATGTTCGCTTTGCTTCTGTCTACCGTAGTTTCAAGGACCTGAACGAATTCAGGCAGGAAATTGACCGGATCTCCCAGGAAGGAGAAGCTTCCGGGTCCGACACTGGCGGGAACTGAGTCCCGGGTAAAGCGGCTTGTTTTATAGAAACACAGCCCGCGCAATTGATTACATTTCCCTGATTATGATCGACGCCGATATTACCTATATGCAACGCTGTCTGGAACTCGCCCGAATGGGCAGGTACAGTGCGCGTCCCAATCCTGCTGTGGGCTCGCTTATTGTCAGCAATGAGACTGTAATTGCTGAAGGCTGGCATGAAAAAGCAGGACAGGACCATGCTGAAATCATGGCTCTGAAGAATGCCGGCGCAGATGCCAGGGGTGGTACGGTCTATGTCACCCTTGAGCCCTGTTCTTTTACCGGTAAAACCGGGCCCTGTTGTGATGCCTTAATTGCAGCAGGCATACAACGGCTGGTTTACGGCATGGTTGATCCCAATCCCAGAGTAGCTGGCCAGGGGCTGGAAAAAATCAGGGCCGCCGGAATTACTGTTGACGGCCCGGTGCTGGAACAGGAGTGTTCAGCCCTCAACCCCGGATTTATCAAAAACATGCAGCAGGGACTTCCCTATGTCAGGTGCAAGCTGGCCATGAGTCTCGATGGCCGCACAGCAATGGCTAGCGGCGAAAGTAAGTGGATTACAGGCACCGCGGCAAGAGTAGATGTGCAGCGTTATCGGGCAGTAAGTGGAGCAGTAATAAGCGGCATTGAAACCATCATCGCAGATGATCCGGGTCTGGATGTCAGGAATGAGAGCTTGCGCTGTGAGCAGCCCTTGCGCGTTATAGTCGACTCGCAACTGAGAATTTCACCTGAGGCAAAAACATTACACAGTCCTGGCAAAGTGCTTCTGGCGACAGCAATAAGCAGTGATGATGTCATATCAAAAAAACATGCAGCCATCGCTAATAACAATGTCAGTATTCTGTCCTGTGCTGATGGGAAAGGGCGCGTCGATTTGGAAAAGCTGCTGCGCATTCTGGCCAGTGAATACCAGTGCAATGATTTGCTGATTGAGTCGGGAGCAGAACTGGCCGGGGCCATGCTGTCCGCTGGGCTGATTGATGAAGTACTTACGTATATAGCGCCAAAGCTGCTTGGAAGTGATGCCAGGCCCCTGTTTAGTTTACCGGGCATGATGACCATGTCTGATCAGGTCGAGCTGGAATTCCTTGATGTGGTAATGCTGGGAAAAGATTGTAGAATGCGCTCCCGCGTTATCAATGCCAGGTGAAATCCATAATTGTAATCAGCAAAAGTAAAAACCATGTTTACCGGAATAATAGAAGCTAAAGGAATCATACAGAGTCTGGAAGAAACCGGTGGCGATCTGCGCGCCACTATTGCTTCGGATGAAATGAATTTCGATGATGTAAAAATAGGTGACAGCATCTGCGTGAGTGGCGTCTGTCTTACCGCCATTCGTCTGCAAGGCAATAGTTTTGTGGTAGATATTTCCAATGAAACCGTCGCGCTGACCTCTTTCTCCAGGATAAGTGAAGGGGATCTGGTTAACCTTGAAAAAGCCATGCAGCCAGCCAGTCGTTTTGGTGGTCACATTGTCAGTGGCCATGTGGATGGCCTGGCAACACTGCTAAAGCGCTATCCGGATGGCCGCAGTGAGCGCCTGGTTTTTTCAGTCCCCACGGAGCTTAAAAAGTATATCGCGGCAAAGGGCTCTGTGTGCCTGGAAGGCATCAGCCTGACAGTGAATGAAGTAGAAGGTAATGAGTTTGGTGTAAATATAATTCCACACACCGCGGAAAAAACAACACTGGGAATTTTGCAGGCAGGCAATAAAGTAAATCTGGAAGTGGATATTTTCAGTCGCTATCTGGAAAGCCTGATTAAAGGCATGGCGGAAGAGAATTCAACGGGCCTTACCCTGGACAAGCTGGTCAGCAGCGGCTTTGCCAATCAATCAAGTGATGAAAATTAAGCCTGGCCTGTGTAATGAAACTTAACTCCATAGAAGAACTTATCGATGATTTCCGCCAGGGGAAAATGGTTGTACTCATGGATGATGAGGATCGCGAGAACGAAGGCGACCTGATCATTGCCGCGGATAAGGTGCGTCCTGAAGATATCAATTTTATGGCCCGCTATGCGCGCGGTCTTATCTGTCTCACATTGACCCGTGAGCGCTGCCAGCAACTGAAATTGCCATTAATGGTTGAAACCAATTCAACTCCGTTTGGCTGTAACTTTACGATTTCTATTGAAGCGGCCTCAGGGGTCACTACCGGGATCTCTGCTGCCGACAGGGCGCGAACCATTCAGGCAGCAGTGGCCGAGGATGCGCGTCCCCAAGACATTATCCAGCCCGGGCATATCTTTCCGGTGATGGCGAATGATGGCGGTGTTCTGCGACGCGCCGGCCATACCGAGGCCGGTTGTGATCTGGCAAAACTTGCCGGGCTGTCCCCGGCATCGGCAATATGCGAAATCATGAACGAAGACGGCTCAATGGCACGCAAGCCGGATCTGGAAAAATTCGCTCAGGAACATGATTTGAAGATAGGCACCATCATGGACCTGATACATTACCGTATCGCCCATGAGCAAACCATTGAAAGAACCCATCAGTACTCGTTGAAAACTGAACATGGGGATTTTGATGTGTATTGCTACAGGGATCTGATAAAGGAAGGCAGTCCGGTTCACCTGGCGCTGGTAAAAGGCGATATAAAAGCCGATGAGCCTGTTCTTGCCCGGGTTCTGGTTGCCGATAGTGTGCGTGATTTGCTGGGTATTGCCAATCCTCTCAGACCGAGCTGGTCACTGCATCAGGCCATGGCGCGTATCAATGAGGAAGGCAAAGGGGTTGTGGTAGTATTGGCCAGCGAGAAAGGTGGTACTGATGTGTTGGCGCAGCTCGCCAGGATTAATGAAATTTCGGATCAGTCAGTGCCGGTGCCTGTCTCATCAGGTATGTATCTGAATGTAGGCACAGGTTCGCAAATCCTGCGGGATGTCGGTGTTGGCAAGATGCGCTTGCTGAGCTTTCCAACCAAATACGCAATCTCGGGTTTTGATCTTGAAGTGGTTGAATATATACCCTGTGAAAATGAAAACGGACCTACTTAAACGAAAAGTACATAGCCAATAACATGACAAAAGTAAAAACATTGGAAGGCGATTTTGCCGGAGCGGTCGCTAATTATGCGATTGTAGTTTCGCGTTTTAACAGTTACATCGTCGATAGTCTGCAGGAAGGGGCCATTGATGCCTTGCAGCGAAATGGGGTCAAGGATGCCAATATCACTGTTTTCAAGGTGCCCGGTGCTCTGGAAATCCCGTTAGCTGTTCAGAAAGCTGGCCAGGCGGGAGACTTCGATGCGGTAATTGCCCTAGGCACAGTCATTCGTGGCAGTACCTATCATTTTGAGATCGTCGCCAATGAAAGTGCGCGCAGTCTTTCTGAATTGGCACTGAGTCTGGGGATTCCTGTAATCAACGGCATCCTGACTGTCGAAAACATTGAGCAGGCTATTGAGCGTGCTGGCACCAAGGCGGGTAATAAAGGGGCAGATGCGGCAATGGCCGCCATGGAAATGGTTAGTCTGGTTCGAAAACTGGATAGCTGAGTATCAATTAATCGGGTATTCATTAATGCTTTTAACAATAAAAATTCTGATGCTTGGCCACACGAAGCAGCCCTTAAAATAATTTTTCCCAGGCGGTAAATACAATGTCACTGTCTACTGACAACCCCGAAAAGCCCAAAATTTCCCACAGGAAAAAAGCCCGTAGTATTCTGGTGCAGGCACTTTATCAGTGGCAGGTTTCAGATTATCCAGTGAATGCCATCGAGGCACAGTACCGGGCTGATAATGTTGGCAAGATAGACTGGGATTATTTTCATGAGCTGTTTACCGGCATTGCCTCATCCGTCGAAGAACTGGACAAGTCCTTTACCCCCTTTCTTGATCGTGAGATAAAACAGTTGAATCCTGTTGAACTGGCGATCCTGAGGTTGGGCGCATTTGAGCTGTCAAAGCGCATTGATATTCCTTACCGGGTTGTAATCAACGAAGCCATTGAGCTGGCCAAAAAATATGGCGCAACTGAAAGTCATAAATATATTAATGGTGTCCTTGATAAACTGGCGCGTGAAAGTCGTCAGGTTGAAATAAAAGCTGGCGCTTGATAAGCCAGCAAATCAGAAGCCCGGCCATTCTTTCTATGCTATCCGAGTTCGACATCATCCGTACCTGCTTTGAACAGGAAGGTCTGGCTGCCATTCCCGGGGACTCGGTCATTCAAGGTATTGGCGACGATTGTGCGCTGATTAAAGTGCCGGCCAACAAGATGCTGGCTTTTTCCATGGACACCCTGGTTGAAGATATCCATTTCCCTGCGACGGCAGCACCTGGGCTTGTTGCCAGCCGTGCTCTGGCTGTCAATCTGAGTGATCTCGCCGCCACTGGCGCCAAACCACTGGTATTTACACTGGGATTAACGATTCCTGAAGCTAATCAGCCCTGGCTCGAAGCTTTTGCCGCGGGACTGAAGGCAATGGCAAAAGAATTTAACTGTTATCTGATTGGTGGCGACATGAGCCGTGGAGCCTTAACCATTACCATACAGGTGCAGGGTCTGGTGGATGATGGTCAGGCAATATTGCGCTCTGGCGCTTGTCCCGGTGACAGGATCTATATTACAGAATCGCTGGGTTGTGCAGCGCTGGCCCTGTTAATGTTTGAAGGCAAACTGAATGATGTTTTGCCCGAAGAGCATGAAATAATTAATCTTGCTTTCTACAGGCCGCAGCCAAGAATCGATGCCGCCCTGACTGTGGCCGGGCTTGTCAGTGCCGGCATAGATATCAGTGACGGCTTGCTGGCGGATCTTGGCCATATTTGTGAGCAAAGCAAGTGCTCGGCTACACTCAATTTAACGCAAATCCCGCTGCACCCATTAGTGGAAAAACATCTCGGTCGCGCAGCGGGGCTGAGCAAAGCCCTGAGCGCCGGAGACGATTACGAATTGATACTGACGGTGTCAGCGGCGCAGGAGTCGTTATTCCTTGACGCGGTCAGTGTGTTGCCTGAGAAGTTCACCTGTATCGGCGAAATCACAGAGCACAATGAGGCACATAAGGTGAGCTGTATTGATGAAAATGGCAGCATGGTGAGCTCCACCCGGGCAGATGCTGGTGGCTATATGCATTTTCAGGGAGATGACTGATATGAGCGATTCCGTTCAGGATGAAGCTGAGGTTAAAGGTGAAGTCAGCTTGACTAATCCGGTGCATTTACTGGCTTTTGGTTTTGGCTCAGGCCTGTCACCGCGGGCGCCCGGAACCATGGGCACCATAGTTGCTGTTCCGCTTTATCTGCTGATGGCGGCATTCCTTTCCCCATATGTTTATCTGGGGCTGATTATCGTCAGCTTTGTTATCGGCATCTACTTGTGTGGGCGTACCGCAAAAGACCTGGGGGTGCATGATCATGGCGGTATCGTCTGGGATGAATTTGTCGGTTACTGGATTACCATGTTCATGGTCCCGCTGAGCTGGTACGGGGTGTTGGCAGGCTTCATACTTTTTCGCCTGTTCGATATCCTCAAACCTTTTCCAATCGGCTGGCTCGACAGTAAAGTGAAGGGAGGGCTGGGCATTATGCTGGATGATGTTCTGGCCGGTGTCTACGCGGCTATTTGTCTGCAGATAATAATTCAGCTGATTTCGCGCTAGCTTCTGCAGTCCTTTTTCTGGCCACGGCTGCCCTTTATGCCTGCCCTGTTATCTGTTTCAACAATCTGTGCGTTGCAATCCGGCATCGCTCGGTATTCCATAGCCACACTTGAATCTTTAATTAACTTGTTGATATTAATAAATAAAAAATGATCCAGGTCAGGTGGTTTCAGTCCTGAGCTCATTCGGCTCAAGGTAACCAAGTAATGGCCACTATAGTTTCAGGCTTAAATCATGGCCTTGTTCGGCCGAGATGTTTATACTTGCACCCCCATTTTCAGGGCTCCTTGTGGTCTGCGCGGCAGGGCTGTTTCGAACAGGCGTGCTTACCGGCAACTTTAGCGACCAGAGAGCAGAATTGAACTCAAACTGAATATCCAGGAGTGGTAATTTCATGCGTGATTACATGCAATTTTATATAAATGGCGAGTGGGTTGATCCGGCGACGCCCCGATCTTTCGACGTAATTGATCCGGCGACTGAGGAAGTGGCAGGCCATATCAGTCTTGGTAGTGACGCTGATATAGATAATGCTGTTAACGCTGCTGCGAATGCCTTTAAAACCTGGTCAGTAACCAGCAAGGAAGAGCGCCTGGCGATATTAAATCGCATCGTTGAGGAATTCGAAAAAAGGGTTCCGGAACTGGGTGAAGCCATTACTGAAGAAATGGGCGCGCCAAAATGGCTGGCTGATGGTACCCAGGCAGCAATCGGGGTAAATCATTTTAAAACCGCTGTCTCGGTTCTGGAAAAGTTTGAATTCGAAGAAGATCGTGGCACCAGCCGTATTGCCAGAGAACCCATCGGTGTGTGTGGTTTCATTACCCCCTGGAACTGGCCTATTCACCAGATCTGCGCAAAGGTGGCGCCGGCACTGGCCGTGGGCTGTACCGTAGTCCTGAAGCCATCTGAAATTGCCCCGTTCTCCGCCAAGATATTTGCTGACATTCTGGATGCTGCTGGCGTTCCAGCTGGCGTCTTCAACATGGTTAATGGTCTTGGCCCGGAAGTTGGCCATGCCATAGCAGCGCATCCAATGGTGGACATGGTTTCCATAACCGGCTCCACCCGTGCCGGCATTCAGGTTGCCGAGGCGGCAGCAAAGACGGTTAAGCGAGTACACCAGGAGCTGGGTGGCAAGAGCCCCAACATTGTGCTGGAAGATGCTGACCTGGAAAACGCCATCAAGGGCGGCATTGCAGGAATTATGATGAATTCCGGTCAGTCCTGTCGTGCTCCCACGCGTATGCTGGTGCCGAACAAGTTGATGGACCAGGCATGTGAAATTGCCAAGGAAATGGCCGAAACCTGGACTCCAGGAGACCCCAAGCAGGATAGCCGCATGGGGCCGGTAATTTCCGAAACCCAGTGGAATAAGATCCAGGGTCTGATTCACAGTGGCATTGAGCAGGGTGCGAAAGTCGTGACTGGTGGTGAGGGCCGTCCGGAAGGTCTGGATAAGGGCTACTATGTAAAGCCTACTGTATTCAGGGATGTCAAAAATGATATGGAAATTGCACGGGAAGAAATTTTTGGTCCGGTATTAAGCATTATCGGATATGACAGTGAAGAAGAAGCTATCGAGATAGCTAACGATACCGAATATGGTCTGGGCGGTTATGTGCACAGCGAGGACATCGATCATGCCCGCGCGATCGCATCAAAAATCAGAGCAGGTTACATCAGTATTAATAATGCAGGTCTGGATCTGAATGCCCCTTTTGGCGGATATAAACACTCCGGCAATGGACGCGAATTCAGTGATCAGGCCTTTGGAGAGTTTCTGGAGTATAAATCCTTATTGGGTTATACCCCGGCAGCCTAACTTAAACGGGACTATGTGCCACTGTGTCAGTACAGTAAACGGACTGATTGGCATTGCAAAATCAGGCGGTTACATGTATCGTAGCGCCTTTTTTTGACCCCCCAAAAACTAGAGGAAATCATCAACAATGAGCAAAAGCTTAGAAGACTTATTGCAGAGTGTTGACAGCCCGGTTGACATGATGCGCAATTCCAAAATTGGCGCATATGTTTATCCTGTTGTAGCACCAGAATTTCATAACTGGCGTAGTGAACAGGCTGCATGGCGCGAATCAGCAGTGCTGTTCGACCAGAGCCATCACATGGTCGACATCTACATCAAGGGTCCGGATGCTATCAAATTGCTGTCAGACACAGCGATCAACAGCTTCGAGAACTTTCCGGTTAACCGCGCCAAACAGTACGTCCCTGTAAGCCACAGTGGTCACGTAATCGGCGACGGTATCCTGTTCCATCTTGCTCAAAATGAGCTGGTATTTGTAGGTCGTGCACCTTCAGCCAACTGGATTATGTACCATGCTGAAACTGGTGGTTATGACGTAGAAATCATTCATGATGATCGTTCTCCATCCCGTCCAATGGGTAATCCGGTCGAGCGTATTTCCTATCGTTACCAGATCCAGGGTCCTAATGCCTGGCCAATCATTGAGAAACTGCACGGCGGTGAGCTTGAGCAGCTGAAATTCTTCCACATGTCTGACATGAACATTGACGGTACTAAAGTCCGTACCTTGCGTCATGGTATGGCTGGTGCACCAGGCCTTGAAATCTGGGGCCCATATGCTGAAGGTCAGCGCATCAAGGATGCCATCCTGGAAGCAGGTGAAGAGTTCGGTATCGTTCCTGTTGGTTCACGTGCCTACGCTTCAAACACACTGGAATCTGGCTGGATTCCATCGCCTCTGCCAGCTGTTTACTCCGATGATCGTATGAAGTCATATCGTGAGTGGCTGCCAGCTCAGAGCTACGAAGGTACTGCTGCTATTGCTGGTTCCTACGTGTCTGAAAACATTGAAGACTACTATGTCACTCCTTACGAAATTGGCTACGGCCCATTCATCAAATTCGACCATGATTTCATCGGCCGCGAAGCCCTGGAAGCCATGCAGAATGATGACCATCGTAAGAAAGTAACATTTGCCTGGAACAAAGAAGACGTGGTTGCTGCTTACGCTACCATGTTTGAGAAAGGTCCAAATGTTAAATACATGGATATCCCCATTGCCAACTACGGCAACTCTTCTTTCGATGCCATCATGGGTGGTGACGAAGTTGTTGGTCTGTCCATGTTCTCTGGCTACAGCTACAACGAACGCAGCTGTCTGTCTCTGGGAACTGTTAACTCTGACATCGAGATTGGTACTGAAGTGGTACTGGTCTGGGGTGAAGAGCCAGCAACCGAGAAGACTACAGTTGAGAACTCTACTGCTATGAATATTCGCGCCATCGTGAGCGAAGTTCCATACAGTGAAGTTGCTCGTGATTCTTACGTTGAAGGTTCATGGCGTAAGAAATAAGAGTTTAACTCTTATGAAAAAGCCCGCTTTATGCGGGCTTTTTTTTGGCTGGATTTCTTGCGGACTGATTCGTAATACTGCCCGGGGTAGTTTGTGTATGCCTCAGCGATTTATAAGCAGCAGGCTCAGCAAGGCTGGAGACTATTGGGGGCACAAGAAGCAATCGGTAGAAGAGAGGTTAAAGAAAGTAAACGCGAGGATTAAGCTTCTGTGAAAACAAAAACTTCATTTCGTATTAAGTTGGAAGGAATCTGGTGTTTAATTTCTTCATGCAGCTGCGGGAGTTTTGACCAGTGCAGCCCCTGGTGGAAATGATGGGCGGTATGATAGCCAAGATTGCCGGTTAAAATATTGAACAGGCGATTGATATTGTTATACGAGGCCAGGTATTGATCATCAGTATCCAGTCCGGAGTGATGATCGTAAGTCACCCAGGCAGTGAAGCCAAGACTAATAATCATGGGCAGTACAAATAACAGCATGGCTGGTACAAATTTATACCAGCACAGCAGAACCAGAATTAAAAAGGTAAGCGTGGAATACACTATAAAGTCACGCTGAACCCGGACAAATTTTTTGCCCACTTGAAAACCTCTTAGATAAGCGGTGCCGGCGATGGTTAAGGTATATTCCAGGGCATTCATTGCATTGCCATCTTTTCGCTGCCAGGCGCTTTCATCTTTGCTCTGGTCAAGAAAATTTCTATGATGTCCCAGAACATGATGCAGTACCCAAAGGTTTGTTGTAGCCCCCGTGTGTAAGGCATAAAAAAACTCGAGGAGGCGATTCAGGGGTCTCAAAAAGAAGGTTGGCGTATGTTGATGATGATGATTCCATGCGCAAATAATTCCTTTCGGGATAATGATCAGCAGGAAATAAAGCAGCAGCCACCAGATATTTTCTACCAGGAAATATACAGTGAAATCGAGAATACTGAATAAAAGAACAATAAAAACCGGCAGGCGATCAGCAGCAAATCTAAACATAATAAAATCGGCCTGGAAAGCCACTGGTTTGGAGATGATTAATTTTCTGGAGTGTGTCAAAAAACACCAGAAATTCAGGCATGTAGTTTAAGTGTGAGTATACTCAAGTTAAGCCTGAAATTATACGGCTGGTGTCTGGAAAGCCGGATTTTACAGATTTTTGTGCATTGGAAATTGGTCATTTCAAGATTCCTTCAAGTAGAGTAATCTGGATCCTGAAATGAGTACTTTCGCCTAAACCAGTTGTTTATTATTGGTGATGCAATGCGCTCAACCTCTTCGCAACTTTCAAGGTTTCCTGTCTATGAAAATTTATGGCTTCTCACAGAAAAGTGATTCAGAGCTAAAGCTCCTTTCAGAAGTTAACCTTGTGGCAGAGCCGGCGGCACTTCGGGATCTGGCCTCCTTTCTCTATCGCTGCGCCGATGAAATGGAAGAGCAAAATGAAGACTGGGAACAGGGTCATTTTGATAGCAATGAAGTTGTTTGTCCGCACTTTGTTGTTTTTAATCCGGATATCGTTGATGAGTAATTTTTCCATCAATATAAATAGACATTAATAACAATTGGTTACGTGACCACTGCTATTCTTTTTGCCAGGAGGCGGGAGGGTTGTTAAGGATCAGTTCGCGGTGCGGGTAAGGAATCCTGATATCGTTGGCTTTGAAGCTATCCCATAATGCGAGCAGCACCTGACCGCGAATATTGGTCAGGCCGTTTTGTGGGTCCTTGATCCAGAAGCGTAGTACGAAATCCAGGGATGAATCACCAAATCCCGTCAGCCAGCACACGCTGGGCCTGTAACTCACCACCCGTTCAACTTCCTTGATTGCCTCAACTGCAAGTTCCGCCACCTGATGGGGGTCAGAATCATAGGCTACGCCGAATTTGACCTCAATACGGACCAGTTCATTGGAAAAAGACCAGTTAATAACCTGCTGGGTAATAAAGTCTTCATTGGGAATAAGATACTCAACACCATCACGGGTAATTACAGAGACAAACCGGGCCCGGAGCTCATTAATCCAGCCAAAGGTTTCTCCCAGCGAAATGGTGTCGCCGGGTTTGATGGAGCGGTCAGCCAGAATAATGAAGCCGGAGATAAAATTGGAGACAACTTTTTGCAGGCCAAAACCAATACCGATGCCTATTGCACCAGACAACAATGACAGTACCGATAAATCGATACCAATACTGGATATCGCAATAATCAAGGCAAAGACAATAAGGGTAATACGCAGTATTTTTCCCAGCAGGACTCTTAGCCCGGGTGATAGATCCTCGTTGCGTAATAGTCGTCTTTCAAAAAAGTTACCCACGGAAATCGCAAGCCAGAGAGTCACAATCAGCATCAAGGAAATTTTTAGAAGCAGTAATAATGAAACCCTGAAACCACTGATAGAAAAATCTGCGGCATCCAGAATACTGGATACATTTTCATTAATGCCGAGAATAGAAATTGCTACATAGATCCAGCCGGTGATGGCGATAAACCGGCGCAGCGGACGATTACGAATTGACTGGGTGACGACTGTAATTAACAGCCATACCATGGAGAATAATAGCGCCAGGTAGATGAGGTAACTGTTTGGCCAGTTCGCCGCACTTAAAATCAGCCAGATCACACTGATTTGAATAACAAAGAAAAACCATTCCAGACGCCGCAGTATTGAACTGATTATGCGAAGTAGCTCAGGGCTGTCTTTTATTTTCCGGGCTTTGCTTTCGAGCCAGGGCTTTGCCTGTCGGGCAAACAGCAGTGAAATTATATAGATAACAACAATAACCAGAATCTGTAACAGATTTCCTGTTTGCGTTACCTGATCCTTGAAAAACTGAAAAGCGGCAATCAGCGAATCAATAATTATTTGTAAATCAAAGGGCATATTTTTTTATAGGAAGTAATTTAGTTCCGGGTATTGAAAACAATAACTCCCAGAATACTCCGGGTGGATAAATATTCCCACGACTATTTGTCTCAATTATCGCTCTGGTTTACCAGTTTTTTTGCGTAACTTTGGTTGTTGGAAGGGCTGTGATTTTCAGAATTGATCAGAATAGCCCCGGGAAGCACAGCGTGACTTGTGCCTGGAACACTTGTTTACCACGTGTGGGCAGCGTTATATTTCAATGGGGGCAAAAGAAAAGGGCATCGGGGTCTACAACCACGATGCCCTTTAAATAAAACCAGACCGGCTATTATTCCATCAAGCCAGCTCTCAATGACAGCAGCCAGTGCTTAACTGAATCCACATCTTCCTCGGACAACAAGTGCCCAAGATTAGGCATGCCGCGACCCGCAAATGCGCCTTCGCGAACAACATTCTGGATGATGTCATAGGTAGCCGGTGCTGCATAACGCAGGTCAGCCAGTGCGCCACCGCTGGCACCACCGGCGCCATGACAGAGCATGCAATGTGTGGTGTACATATCTTCACCATGGGCAAGCACCGCCGGGTCATCATTAAACGGAATCGCGGTAAGTTCCGGTAACGGTATACCTTCAACCGGAATAATCTCGCTGCCACCCAAGCGGAAAGTCCAGAGTCGACCTTCAGGCTTATAGGCACCACTGGAGTTTGGTCCGATCAGGCCACTGGAGCCACCCCAGCCAACCAGAACGGAGAGATACTGAGTACCATCCAGTTCATAGGTCATTGGGGCTGCCATGATGCCTACACCCAGGTCTGCTTCCCAAACCAGTTCACCATAATCAGCGGTAAATGCCCTGAAGTAACCATCAGCGCCGCCCTGAAATACCAGGTTGCCGGCTGTGGCCAGAGTGCCGCCATTAATAGTGAAGTCATATTCCTTGACCCAGCGTGGAGCCCGGGCAACCGGATCCCAGGCCAGCAATACGCCCGGGGAGTCATAAACCGGGCCAGTACCCCCGGCATATTCTTCATCAGGGCGCACGGCCTTGTCTACCATAGTGCCCATGCCTATGCCCAGATTCCAGCCGGCACTTTCAACTTCCCAGTTTTCGTCATAGGAATAGGGGAACGCGCCACCCTGCATGGTAGGAACATAAAGCAGACCGGTATCAGGGCTGAAAGACATGGGATGCCAGTTATGGGCACCGGAAGGTCCTGGTGTCAGGAAAGAAATGGCATCGTCATAACGTGCCTGGGGCGTTTCGATGGGGCGCCCACTTTCCAGGTCGACACCTGAAGCCCAGGTTACCTGGGCATAGGGATCAGCGTAAATCAGGTCACCGGATTCGGCATCGAGAACATAAAAGAAACCATTCTTCGGTGCCTGCATGACTACCTTGCGCGGTAAGCCATTAATAGTGATTTCAGTCAGCATCATCGGTTGCACAGCGGTGTAATCAAAGTTATCTGCCGGTGTGGTCTGGTAATACCAGGCAACACTGCCGTCATCTACATTAAGGGCAACAATTGAGGACAGGTAGAGGTTATCACCGAAGCCTTCGCTGCGGTGTTCGTGGCTCCAGGGCGATCCATTACCGGTGCCGACGAAGACCAGGCGCAGTTCCGGGTCATAGATAATGGAATCCCAGGGATTACCACCACCACCGGCTTCCCACCAGTTGCCTGCCCAGGTAGCGGCAGCGAGTTCAACATCGGCATTCTCAAAACCATCCGCAGGATTCCCCGGTACTACCCAGAAGCGCCAATCGATATCGCCATTGTCGGGGTTGTAAGCAGTGAGATATCCACGTGTACCCAGTTCAGCTCCGCCATTACCGATCAGGACTTTACCGTCTGCAATTCGGGGGGCACCGGTAATGGTATAGGGTTTGCTCTGATCGACAGTGACCTCGCTCCAGACCACTTCACCCGTCGCCGCGTCCAGGGCAACCAGGCGACCATCAATAATGCCAGCAAATACCTTGTCATCATAAATAGCGACACCGCGGTTAACCACATCACAGCAGGCTTTCCAGCCCAGAGATCTGTCGACCTGGGGATCGTAGCGCCAGAGTTCTTCACCGGTGCGTGCATCCACCGCGAAAACCACAGACCAGGAAGCAGTAGCATACATAATCCCGTTATGAACCAGAGGGGTAGCTTCCAGACCACGGAATGACCCGGTGTCATAGGTCCATGCTACGCCCAGATTCTGGACATTGGAAAAATCGATCTGATCCAGTGGGCTGAAGCGGGTTTCGCCAGGATCTCGGCCGTAGGACAGCCATTCCTCGCCGCTGTTTGCCGCATTGGCCAGATCTGCATCAGTAACACCTGCTTGCATTGTCGGCGCTGCAGTAGTGGCTGCTGGAGCAGGTTCCGCGACCTCGGCGGATTCCTGTGAACAGGCACTCAACGTCAGAATTAGTAAGGATATAACAGGGAGGACCGTGTTCTGTCGAACCCCTTTGAATTTACTAAACATCATGAATATTTCCCCTTTATTACTTTAAAAACTCAGGCGATCAAGTCTACAACAATATCCAGTCTCAAGTCACAAGTTAGAAGTTACAAGTTACACGTCACAAGTCACAAGTCTCAAGTTACGAGGAGGCTGCTGTAATTATCCGGGTGAAAGGGCTTTGCCGAAATGAAAACCAGAAATTATCAGCTTACTCAATACCCACTTGTGACTTGAGACTTGTAACTTGCCACTGGTCGTCAGGCGCGACTAGCGCCTGAGGAGCTTCAGCCAGCGCCAGAAATTGAGCATGCCCGAGAGTGAGCTGGCCAGATAGGTGAGGGCGCAGGCTGTGAGGATGCGCCGCGCCGCCCGATAATCATTTTTACTTATATATTGTCCTTCGCGCAGAATGGGCAAAGCGCGGCCAAAACTGGCATCGAATTCCACCGGCAGCGTGACAAAATGAACAAGGGTATTGACCAGCATGCTCAGGATAACTACCAGAAACAAGGCGGGGGCCAGGCGGGCACCGGCCGGCGTGAAGGCCACCAGAGGCAGGACCAGTAGCGCGAAACCACCGACTCTTTCCAGTTTTTGCGCAGTTCTGACCATGGAAGTGCGCGAGGTGAGTGGCTTGTAATTTTTAGCATGCTGCAAGGCATGTCCGAATTCATGGGCTGCCACAGTAATAGCGGTTAGTGAGCGTTTGTCCAGATTGTCTTTGGACAGGCGGACAGCTTTATCGGTGGGGTCATAATGATCGCCCAGATCAGTTCCCTCGACTTTCAGGTAAGCCATATCAAACTTCTTGCGCAGGTGTTTTACCAGTTCCGCGCCAGTGCCTGGAATATCATCACGGTGGCCGCTGTATTTCTGCAGAATATGTTTAGCCCAATACTGGGGGCCCAGGATGAGAACAAATAGAATAATGCCAAGAATCAGGTAAATCATGAATAAGACAGTTTGCTCAGTAAAGCAGTGATAGCGGGCCTATGATCAGTGTTATAGGGTATACAGTCAAAGTAGCATAATACAGTCCGAAGTATTCATTGGTAATCGATCAGGTGCTGGTATAATTTTATTTCAGTTTTCAGAAGTCCTTAATTCAGCCGGGTTTTAAAAAAGTCTTCAAAATTATGCAAATCAAACCTGTACTCCATGCAGACCCCATAACTTTAAACCATGAGTATCAGGCTGCGGAGCCGTTCCCGCATATTGTGATAGACAATCTGTTTGACAATGACTTGCTGGAAAAAGTGCGTGATGTTTTTCCCCGACCCGATGGCATGGAATGGCGGCGCTTTGATAATCCGGAAGAAAAAAAGCTCGGCTTCTGGCATACCTGTGACATTAACCCTTTTTTATATGATTTTCTGCAGGCCATGAATGCGCCCTATATGCTGGGATTTCTTGAGCAATTGACCGGCATTGAAGGGCTTATCCCGGATCCTTATTTTGGTGGTGCCGGTTTGCACCAGATCCTGCCCGGAGGCTTCTTGAAAGTACATGTTGATTTTAATGTACATCCCAAACTGAATCTCGATCGGCGTCTGAATATGCTGGTATACCTTAACAGGGAATGGCAGGAAGAGTGGGGTGGTCAGCTGGAATTATGGAATCGGGATGTCAGTCGCTGTTATGAAAAAATCTTGCCGGTTTTTAACCGAACAGTAATTTTTAATACCTCGGATTCTTCCTATCATGGCCACCCCCATCCCCTGCAATGCCCTCAGGGCGAAAGTCGCAAGTCGCTTTCCTTTTACTATTACACCAATGGCCGCCCTGAAGATGAACGCTCTGAATCACACAGTACATTGTTTACCAAGACGCCAAACGAATGAGCGACCAAAGTCATAACAGGCTGCCTGATTTCTTTATTCTGGGTGGCATGAAGTGCGGTACCACTTCGCTCTTCAATTATCTTGCACAGCACCCCGATATCCTGCTGCCTGAAGAGAAAGAGCTGCATTATTACGATATACACCGCTACCAGGGGCAAACCCTGGATGAGTATCTTGAACGCTTTCCAGGTAAAAAAGAGCAGCAAATAACGGGGGAGGCAACACCGTTTTACCTGACACATCCCCATTGTCCCGAATGGATACATGGTGATTTCCCAGAGGCAAAATTCATCGTGATGATGCGAAATCCGGTTGATCGTTTCTGGTCCCAATTTAATCAGATGAAACGTTATCGGCATTATGCAGGCACTCCGGAGGATGCAATTGCGCTTGAGAAAAGCGATGGTGAAAGTCATTGGCAAAAGGCATTGGCTGATCCTGAATACCCGGTGGATGATCTGAAGATGTGCTCTCTGTTAAGGCGTGGTTGTTATGCAAGTCAACTGGATAACTGGCTGAAATGGTTTGATCGCGATCGCTTTTTATTACTGTTTACCGAAGATTTGCTCAGAGACCGTGGTAATGTTGTTAATCGCGCGCTGGAGTTTCTCGGCTTTAATGCTGTTACAGATTTGAGGCTGGATAAACTGCATCATACGCAGGAGTATTCGCACATGACCGACAAGCTCAGAAGTGAACTAGAGGATTTTTATGCTCCTCATAATCAACGCCTTGCTGATTTTATGCAGGTTACTCTACCCTGGTATGTATATTGAACTGCGCTTCTTTATCAAAGCTATTAGCCCTTTTTTTCTCAAGAAATAATTCAATCATTCAATAATTCATCTTCTTACAAGTTGTAAATATTCAGTAAGTTAAGCCGAATTGGCATTCCACCGGTTTCTTGCCAGTTTGTTTAAATTGTCAGGTGTTTGCTAAAAAAACAGGGATTCAGAGTAAAACAGTGCTGTTTTAGTCAATATTTGCTTAATAAGTAAGGCTTTTCTTATGAATAACACAGTAAAACGGATTTATTTAACATAGAATGGAGGGGTTAGATTGATTCAAAGTTGATTTGGATTGGATCTAGAGCTGCTTTAGCAATGGTGATAGCGACAGCAGCATTTTTTATTCACCACAACAAGATGATTATATTATGAGTAAAGGTACAGTTAAGTGGTTCAATGCAGATAAAGGTTTTGGCTTTATCACTCCTGAAGATGGCGGCAAGGATTTATTTGTTCATCATTCTGAAATCGAAGCAGGTGGCGGTTACGCAACCTTGAATGATGGCCAGGAAGTTGAGTTTGAAGTTGGACAGGGTCAGAAAGGACCATGCGCTAACAAAGTAAAACCAGTATAAGACAGTATAAGAAGAGTGCCAGTATAAGAAAAATAATAGCACTCTGAAGAATCAGTACTTATAAGAGGGCGTATAAAGAAAATCTTTATGCGCCCTTTTTTTATATTGTGAATACTGGTGTTCTGGCGAGTTGTCTTTTCCGAATGTCAGTATTCGATGTATCCTTTCCCGAATGAACGCTAAGCATAATCAACATCACGCGGCCCGCATTGTCTATATTCCTCATGGCGGTGGCCCCATGCCCTTATTAAATGATCCAGGGCATAAATCCTTGATCGGCTTTCTTGAATCTTTTTCATCTAAAATTGAACGCCCCGAAGCTATCCTTATTATTAGTGCGCACTGGGAGGAGGCTTGCGTCAGTCTGACCAGCGCATCAACGCCAGAGTTGATTTATGACTATGGTGGGTTTCCACCAGAGTCTTATGCCATTCAATATCCGGCCCCCGGGAGTCCCGGTCTGTCTCATGAAATTGCTGAATTACTGGAATCCCAATCTATTCCCGCAAGACTTGATGATCAGCGTGGCTTTGATCATGGCATGTTTGTTCCGTTGAAACTGATGTACCCTGAAGCCGATATCCCCTGCATACAGCTGTCATTACTCAATAGTCTGAGTGCGCAAGACCATATTGTCTTTGGCAAAGCACTTGCTCCCCTGAAAGAAAAAAATATACTGATCGTCGGTTCAGGGATGTCTTTTCACAATCTTCGCTCCTTCTTTATGCCTGGACTGGTGAGTGAAGAGGAAAATATTGCCTTTGATACCTGGTTGAAAGAAACCTGTTGCAGTGAAGCTCTGACGCTTAAAGAAAGAGAGCGTCGACTGGAAAACTGGCAGCAGGCTCCTGCGGCGCTTAAATGTCATCCCAGGCCTGAGCATTTACTGCCCTTGCATGTATGTTTTGGGATCGCCTGCGACAATAGCAATGCCGAGGTAGTGTTCAGTGATGAGGTAATGGGGCGACGTGTCAGCGGATTTTTGTGGTAAGGATAAACCTGAGGAGACTACAGGTTTTTGTTTCCTTTATTTTTTGCAATCGTCCATTCTTTGAATGGAGAAATAAGTCGCGTGTAAGGTGCTCTGTATAAAAGCCAGCAATAAAAAAAGGGCGCCCGAAGGCGCCCTCACTATTTCTATCTTTCTAATTATTAGTATTTGTAGCTTTCCGGCTTGAATGGGCCTTCAACAGGTATACCAAGGTATTCTGATTGCTGCTTGGTCATCTTGGTGATGACGCCACCAAAACCTTTAACCATACATGCTGCCACTTCTTCATCGAGAGCTTTAGGAAGAACTTCAACTTTCAGGTTCGCCTTTTTAAAAGGCTCATCCAGATCAGCAAACTTTCGTTCCCACAGGTACATTTGTGCCAGCACCTGGTTGGAGAAAGAGCCGTCCATGATGCGTGAAGGGTGACCAGTAGCATTACCCAGATTGATGAGTCGTCCTTCGGAAAGCAGTATCAGATAATCTTCATTACCATCAGCATCCTTGCCTCGAATAACACGATGAACCTGGGGTTTAACTTCTTCCAGCTTCCAGTGTTCGCGCATATAGGCAGTATTGATCTCGCTGTCAAAGTGACCAATATTACAAACAACTGCATTGGACTTAAGTGCCATCAGCATATTTTTGTCGCAGACATCAACATTACCTGTTGTGGTAACAATCAGGTCAGTATTCTGCAGTAATGCTTTATTAATGCAGTCTGGCTTGCCGGTATTTATTCCATCTTTATAAGGTGAAACGACTTCGTAGCCATCCATGCAGGCTTGCATGGCGCAGATAGGATCAATTTCAGAAATTTTAACAATCATGCCTTCCTGGCTAAGACTCTGTGCAGAGCCCTTGCCCACATCACCATAACCCACGACCAGGGCTTTTTTGCCTGACAGAAGCATGTCAGTACCGCGCTTGATACCATCATTCAGGCTGTGACGACAGCCGTACTTGTTGTCGTTCTTTGACTTGGTAATAGAATCGTTCACATTGATTGCCGGAACCTTGAGTTCGCCCTTGGCCAGCATCTCGACAAGACGATGAACACCGGTAGTGGTCTCTTCCGTGATGCCATGAACGTTGTCGAGAATTTCCGGATACTTGTTATGAGCCATGGAGGTCAGATCGCCACCATCGTCCAGAAGCATGTTGCAGTCCCAGGGTTTGCCATCTTTCAGGATAGTCTGTTCGATGCACCACTCCGCTTCTTCTTCGGTCTGGCCTTTCCAGGCATAGACTGCAACACCGGCAGCAGCCATGGCAGCTGCAGCATGATCCTGTGTAGAGAAAATATTACAGGATGACCAGCGTACTTCTGCGCCAAGCGCCATCAGGGTTTCAATCAATACAGCAGTCTGGATAGTCATGTGAATACAGCCAATAATTTTTGCACCGGCTAATGGCTGACTGGCACCATATTTAGCTCGTAGAGTCATCAGAGAAGGCATCTCTGCTTCCGCCAAAGTGATTTCCTTGCGACCAAATTCGGCAAGGCCAATGTCCGCAACTTTATAATCTTCTTTGCTCATAATCTCATGTTTCCTTTAATAAAAAGGTCAGGGTAATGACTTACCCTGACCTGCATATCATTTATTGATTAGTTGAATTTTTGATAATCACTATCTGTCGCCGGAGACCTGCGGTGTGCAGGAAGCCCGGTGTTTACAGACCAGCACCGGATTTCAGTGCGTCAGCTTTATCGGTTTTTTCCCAGGAGAACTGCTCGCGGCCAAAGTGACCATAAGCCGCAGTTTCACGGTATATAGGACGTAACAGATCCAGCGTGGCAATGAGGCCGGCAGGCTTGCAATCAAAATGTTCGCGAACCAGTGCCGTGATTTTGCCATCATCAATTTTGCCGGTACCGAAGGTATCAACCAGAATGGAAGTAGGCTCGGCAACACCAATGGCATAGGAAAGCTGAACTTCACATTTCGATGCAATACCCGCTGCGACTATATTCTTGGCAATATAACGCGCCAGATAAGCGGCAGAACGGTCAACCTTGGAAGGGTCTTTTCCAGAGAAAGCACCACCGCCATGACGCGCCATGCCACCGTAGGTATCAACGATAATTTTTCGACCTGTCAGTCCACAGTCTCCGTGAGGACCACCAACGATAAACTGACCGGTTGGGTTGATATGGTACTTGGTATCACCGTCCAGCATTCCGGCTGGTAAGACCGGCTTGATGATTTCTTCCATCACAGCTTCGTGAATCTGTTCCTGGCTTACGTCAGCAGTATGCTGGGTGGAAAGCACAACAGCATCAATCGAATGTGGTTTGCCGTCCACATAACGATAAGTCAGCTGACTTTTGGCGTCAGGCAGGAGAAATGGCAATTTGCCGTTTTTCCTTACTTCGGCCTGTTTCGCTACCAGCAAGTGTGCATAGGTAATTGGTGCAGGCATCAAGACATCTGTTTCATCACAGGCATAGCCAAACATGAGGCCCTGGTCACCGGCACCCTGTTCCTTATGCAGGCCTTCGCCGGCGGTAACACCCATTGAAATATCAGGTGACTGTTTGCCTATGGCATTCAGAACGGCACAGTTGTGGCCATCAAAACCTTCTGAAGAGCCGTTATAACCAATATCAAGAATCACCCCTCTGATAATATCTTCAACATCAATCACTGCTGTCGTGGTAACTTCGCCGGCAACCAGTGCCAGGCCGGTATTAACCAGGGTTTCAACGGCGACTCGTGATTTCGGATCCTGCGCCAGCAGCGCATCCAGAATGGCATCAGATATTTGATCAGAAACTTTATCCGGGTGTCCTTCTGACACAGACTCAGATGTAAATAATACTGCTTCAGTCATGCTTTGCTTTCCTTCTATGTTTTTGCAGAACTCGCTGTTTTTGTTTTCAGATCATGCACCAGTACCTTGGTGGAGCTGGTGCAAGAGTAAAAAGATACGAGTGCGACAGTGTTTGTCACAACTTGTATCACAAAAACAGGGGGTCTGCTTACTGGTTATAAATAAGATTTATCGAAGATTTACTATAATTACCCGACCAGCTCCCCCCCGGGATTTAACTGGCCAGATACCAACTTTGGTGGTCGCTTCGACAATTCTCCTGAATCTTTCGAATATACCTGTAATCCTGCAGAGCGCCCATTGGCTATGATCAACATCACCAACAGCAATGCCAGCTCGGTAAAGCTGCATGCAAAATCTGTTAATGGGAGGCACTGGTTATCTGAAATATTTTGTATTTTTATAATCAGACCGGAATTACAGAGGCCAGAATGTATCACCCTATCAGTCTTTAGGCAAATATGCGCAAAGCAGCAAAACCGGCATACAAAAGGCTGTAAATGTGTCCTTTGTATGTAGCAAATTAGAATTGGCTGGGAGACAATAGTCAGCCTTTGAAAAGCCAAATAATAAAACTGTCATGACTCTCTAGTTCTTGAATCAGACCCTTAATCAAAGGCAGTCATTAAGCAAAATAAGTAATTAAAATAAATTGGGTAGGAGAAGACGTATGCCGGCTGACACGACCAGCATTTCCGGTAATAACGCAGACAGAAAAGCCAGCAGAAAAGCCTGCGCTGATGCTATTCGCGTGCTTAGCATGGATGCGGTTCAGAAGGCTAACTCAGGCCATCCGGGCGCTCCCATGGGCATGGCAGACATTGCAGAAGTGCTCTGGAATGATTTTCTAAGGCATAACCCCACCAATCCCAACTGGATCAACCGTGACCGTTTTGTCTTATCCAATGGTCATGGCTCAATGCTGATCTATTCCCTCTTGCACCTCACTGGTTATGACCTGCCCATTGATGAGTTAAAGAATTTCCGTCAGCTGCATTCGAAAACTCCGGGACATCCGGAATATGGTTACACCCCCGGCGTTGAGACGACTACCGGCCCGCTTGGTCAGGGCCTGGCCAACGCCGTAGGTATGGCCATAGCCGAGCGTACCCTTGGCGCACAGTTTAACCGTGTTGGTTTCCCTCCAGTCATTGATCACAATACTTATGTGTTTGCCGGTGATGGCTGTCTTATGGAAGGAGTTTCCCACGAAGTCTGTTCACTTGCCGGGACGATGGGGCTGGGAAAACTGATTGTCTTTTATGATGACAATGGTATTTCCATTGATGGTGATGTGCAGGAGTGGTTTGCCGATGACACCGAGCAGCGCTTTCAGTCTTATAACTGGCAAACCCTGACCATTGATGGCCACAATCCTGATGAGATCAGTGCGGCCATTACTGCGGCTCTGGAAAATAAGGACCAGCCCACACTTATTATATGCAAAACACAGATTGGTTTTGGCTCTCCAAACAAAGCAGGGACCGCAGCTACCCATGGCGCGCCCCTGGGTGAAGACGAAGTCCAGGCAACCAGGGATGCGCTGGGCTGGGAGCATCCACCTTTTGTTATTCCTGATGAGATTTACCAGACCTGGGAAGCCCGAGAAAAGGGTTATGTCGTGGAAACCGCCTGGAAAGAACTGTTTACGCGTTTTGAAGAAGAGTACCCCGTACATGCCATGGAATTGATTCGTCGTATTCGTGGCGACCTGTTTGGTGATTTTGAGGAAATGGCTGATCAGTACATTGCCGAATGTAATGAAAAAGCGGAGTCGGTGGCTACGCGTAAATCTTCACAGACTGCCATTGGGGCATTTGGCACTATCCTGCCGGAGCTTATTGGTGGCTCGGCCGACCTCACTGGTTCCAATCTTACGGCCTGGGATGGCAGTCTTGCCATAACACGCAACCCCAAAGGGAATTACATTTATTACGGGGTAAGGGAATTTGGCATGGCCGCCATTAATAATGGCATCGCCTTGCATGGGGGCTTCATTCCCTATGGTGGTACCTTCCTGATTTTCATGGAATATGCCCGCAATGCAGTGCGTATGGCGGCATTGATGAAACAGCGTAGTATCTTTGTATTTACCCATGACTCCATTGGGCAGGGCGAAGATGGTCCTACGCATCAGGCGGTTGAGCAAATCTGCGCACTACGGGTAACACCTAATATGTCTGTATGGCGTCCGGCTGATACGGTAGAAACTGCCGTGGCCTGGAAAGCCGCATTATTGAAAAAGGAAGGGCCAACCTCGTTGGTGTTGACGCGTCAGGGTGTGCCGCATCTTGAACGTAGTGAGGAGCAAATTGGTGAAATCGCCAGGGGGGCATATATCCTGGCGGATTGCGCAGGGGAGCCTGAGGTCATCGTTATTGCTACTGGTTCTGAAGTCTCCATCAGCCTGGAGGCGGTGAAACAGCTTCAGGGTGAAGGCAAGGCAGTTCGCCTGGTCTCAATGCCTTCTACAGATATCTTTGATGCCCAGGATGATGCTTATCGCGAGGCCGTGTTACCGGCAGCGGTTCGCAAGAGGGTGGCGGTGGAAGCCGCGCATGTCGATTACTGGTACAAATACGTTGGCCTGGATGGCAAGGTAGTGGGAATGAGCAGCTTTGGTGAATCAGCTCCCGGCAAGGAAGTGATGGCCTATTTTGGTTTTACGGCAGAGAATATTGCTGGCGAAATCAATAGCCTGCTTTAATTTCCGCCTGTTTGCGTGGTATTGAGCCGCAGGGATGCAGTATCCCCTTCGGCTTTATAGCCGATTTTTTCCATAAACGTCATGACCATATCGGTCGGGTCATAAGGCATGATCGTGACCTCATCAAACACCTGCGCCAGTAACTGGATCTTGCGGTCATAATCAAAGAGCCAGGAATCATCTTCCAGATAACGGTAGGAATCCTTGTTGTCACTCAAGGCCAATCCCAATCCTTCCAGCTGTGCTTTAAAGGATTCCCGATAACTGTCGCGATCCCGCAGACAGCACACACAAATGATTTCATCCGAAAAACCTTCAAATAGTTGCCTTAACCTTTTGTACTCCTCCAGTGAGTTGAGCAGGTAGAGACCTTCATTGGTCCATAAAATCTCTTCACAGCCTGATTCATTGGCCAACTGGTAATGCCGCCTGATGTCTGTGCGCAAAAGGTCCGGCAGGGTGCTGAAAAAGTCTTCTTCCACGGTTTCCTTGAGCATGATCTTGGCAGTAGAGTCACGTTCTTCATCCAGTGCATAAACATTGAGCAGGAAATGGGAGGGATTGCCATAGCCGAGCAAAACATCGGGCACGTATAGGCCTGAATCAGCCAGAGTCGAGCGGTGACTTTGCAGATAATGCTGGATAGAGGTGGTACCGGTCTTGTGCTGGCCGATATGGATGATTGTTTTCAAGCTCAGCTGTCCCAAGTTTGTGTGAATTTTGTTCTGTAATTTACCGATTAACTAATACCGGAGTGCAGAAAATTGCTGAGCAATCGGGTATCATTCTTCAGCATATTAGCGCGGTAATTTTCGCTCCGGCAAAGCACCTTCACCAAGGTTATTGGAACTTTACTAAACTCTCGCAGATCACTGAAAGAGAGTGCCGTAGTTCCTGATAATAGGGCAATAAACAGTATGACGATTAGAAGTATTAATGATTACCCCCTGAAAAACCAGCGGGTATTAATCCGCGAAGACCTGAATGTCCCCATTAAAAACGGAAAAGTAATCAATGATGCCAGGATCAATGCGGCCTTGCCTACAATCCGTTATGCCCTGCAAGAAGGTGCGGTGACTTTACTGATGTCTCATCTGGGGCGTCCGCAAGAAGGGGTCCCCATCAGTGCGCAGGCAGAATTCTCCATGGCGCCTGTTGCGCAGAGGCTGGGTGAATTGCTGGGTCAGACAGTAGCCATTATGCCTCCCGATTTTTCACAGGAAGATTCTCTGAAACTTGCGCCTGGTACCTGTGTTTTGCTGGAAAATGTGCGCACCAATGTCGGAGAAAAGGCAAATGAAGACAGTCTTGCCCGTTATTATGCCGGCTTATGTGATATTTTTGTGATGGATGCGTTTGGTACTGCCCATCGTGCCCAGGCCAGTACCCATGGTGTTGCCAGGTTTGCCGAAAAAGCCTGTGCCGGGCCCCTGTTGAGGGGTGAGCTTGATGCCTTGGACAAGGCCTTGACCAATCCTCAGCGTCCAATGCTGGCTATTGTTGGTGGGGCAAAGGTTTCCAGCAAGCTGGGAGTCTTGCAGGCGCTGGCAACAAAGGTAGACCAGCTGATTGTCGGTGGTGGCATAGCGAATACCTTTTTGGCTGCAGCCGGCTTCCCGGTTGGAAAATCTCTGCTTGAAGAGGAGATGATAGCAACAGCCAGGATGTTGATGGCTGAGACCGACATTCCGTTACCCGTGGATGTGATGGTAGCGAAAGAATTTTCCGAACAGGCTGCTGCGACCTTGAAGGTGGTGGAGGATGTGGCTGACGATGACATGATCCTCGATATTGGCCCTGAAACCAGCAAACGCTTTAGTGAAATTATTGCCGGTATGAAAACCATACTCTGGAATGGCCCGATCGGGGTATTTGAGTTTGAGGCTTTTTCCCATGGTACTGAAGTCGTTTCCAGGGCCATAGCCGCTAACGCCGGGTTTTCTATTGCTGGAGGTGGAGAAACTATTACGGCAATTGACAAATTTGGTATCAGCAGCGATATCTCATATATCTCAACCGGAGGAGGTGCTTTCCTGGAATTTGTTCAGGGGGAAGTATTGCCGGCAGTTGCAGTTTTGGAAGAACGCGGTAAAAATCAGTAAAAAGAATAAAGTTTAAAAAATAAAATATTTACAGTTAAAAAACTACATAGTTAAAAGGACAAGAGCATGGCTTTAATGAGTTTAAGACAACTGCTGGATCATGCAGCTGAAAACAGTTATGGCGTTCCTGCGTTTAACGTTAATAATCTGGAACAGGTCAGAGCAATTATGGAGGGAGCCAACGAAGTAAATAGTCCGGTCATCCTCCAGGCCTCTGCAGGTGCCCGTAAATATGCCGGCTCCAATTTTCTTAAACATATGATTCAGGGTGCTATCGAGGAATTTCCACATATCCCCATTGTCATGCACCAGGATCACGGAGTGTCCCCTGCGGTTTGCCAACGTTCTATTCAGCTGGGTTTTTCATCTGTGATGATGGATGGTTCTCTGGGTGAAGACGGGAAAACACCAATGTCTTTCGAATACAATGTTGAAGTCACGCAGAAAGCGGTTGAAATGGCGCATGCCTGTGGTGTATCAGTTGAAGGTGAGCTTGGCTGTCTTGGTTCTCTGGAGTCAGGTATGGCCGGCGAAGAAGACGGTCATGGTGCAGAGGGCAAGCTTACCATGGAGCAATTGCTGACAGACCCGGAAGAAGCAGCACAGTTCGTTGAAGCTACCCAGGTAGATGCGCTTGCGATTGCTGTAGGTACCAGTCACGGAGCCTATAAATTCAGTCGCCCGCCCACCGGGGATATTCTGGCCATAGAAAGAATCAGGGAAATCCACAAGCGCATTCCCGGCACTCACCTGGTGATGCATGGTTCGTCATCTGTGCCCCAGGAATGGCTGGCTATTATCAATGAGTTTGGTGGAGAAATTCCTGAAACCTATGGTGTCCCTGTTGAAGAAATACAGGAAGGCATCAAGAATGGTGTCAGGAAAGTGAATATTGATACCGACTTGCGCCTTGCATCCACTGGTGCAGTTAGACGTTTTCTTGCCGAGAATAAATCAGAATTTGATCCGCGTAAATTTCTTACTCCGACTATCACTGCCATGAAAGAAATTGTGGTTTCACGATTGGAAGCCTTCGGAACTGCTGGTCAGATTTCCAATATGAAGAAAATATATAACCTTGAAGAGATGGCGGCCAAGTATGCTGTCGGCGACTACAAAGCCCATGTAATCTGAGGCATTAAAGAATGCGGGCAGGTCATTTCCTGTCCGTAAATTCCGGATTCTAGCCACTGTTATTACCCGAATCATTAACTAATACTTATCTGTTCTGTGATCAGTTAGCTATACAAATTACAACAAGTCCCTGAACATAAGCCAAAGCCATCATAAGGTCAGGTCTTAGACAGGTCACTGCTCCTATAATAAAAAAACCGAGGTAAGTATTGGAACCCAATCACGAAGACTCTGACCAGATAAATCAGTTCTATCAATGGATCAGGGGATACCTGGCGGATCTTTCCCGCTCTGCTGATGGTGAGTTGAGTCATGCCATTAATTTCGGCTACTGGGAGGCTGGCTGTAAAAACCTGTTCGATGCTGAAATGGCATTTTTTGAACTTATTCTGAGCATGTTGTCCCCTCTGGAGCAGGGCGATCATGGTGTTGAAATTGGCTGTGGTATAGGTGGTTATGCTGCACGCCTGCTGGAACGATGCCCCGTCCAGCTAACCTGCTACGACCTGCTTGAAGAGCATCTGCAGTTAACACGTCAATTTGCCGAAACAAAAGCGGTGGCAGAAAGATTGCGCACTATTCAGGGTAATTCAATGGAAATGGATACCTTTTCAGATGATAGTCTGGACTTTGTCTACTGTGTTGAATCATCATTCCATTATGATGAAAAGCAGAAGTTCTTTAATGAAGTGCAGAGAGTGCTAAAGCCCGGCGCTACTTTTGTGTACGCGGATATCAGTTGCGAGGATGTGTCAAAAATCACTTTCAAATCAGGGAATCATTTTTCTGCAAAAACAGAATTTGATGACTACCTGAAAAATGCCAATCTTGTGATTGTAGAGCACAGGGATATTGGCGGGCAGGTATACCGTCCACTGCAGGAATATACAGAATATTTTAATGATGAGTTACTTGATGCTCCGGCAGGCTCAAATAAGGCCAAGGTAGGTAAATACTGGGACCTGGTGCTCAATAACTATACCAAACTGTTTAATAAGGGCTTGATGGGTTACCAGGTTTATAAGGTTCAGAAGCCGGAAAAATAGTGATATGAGCGTCCTTGCTACATTGCGTTTCAAACTCATGTTTGCCTGGGCCTATCTCTTGCGCATCACCTTATCCTATTCTGCTGGTAATAATCTCGCGTCGAAAACCATTCCTCTGCTTCATCCGCGTCTTTCCCGACAAAAAAAAGCGTTCATTGCCGGTCTGATAAAAATATTTCCTGATAATACAACTGTGGAGCAAGCCTGGCAGCGCCATAAATCACTTGTTGGTTTGTCGCGCTTCCAGAGTAGTTTTTATGCGCAAAAAAATACTCGCTGGATCAAGCAATGTGAAGTAGAAATTCATGGTGCAGAATATGTGCGAGATTATTGTGCGCAGCAAAAAGGGGTTTTGGTAATGACCTACCACCACCACTTGAACATGCTGTTTTGTAATTTGCTGGGAAGACTTACTTTGCCTGTTACAACCATTGCCATGGATGCTCAGGATAGTCGGCAGTATCAAAAATTTGGTGGCAGAGTAAATCGGGTATATGAACATGCTGAGAAGCATCTCAATGGTGGCGACATAATACTGGTAAAGCCCCAGCGCATGATGCGTTCCATTTTACGTGCTTTTGAGAAGAACCATCTCGTCATTAGCGCCAATGATTTTCCGGAGGTCTTTGATGACAAAAATCGCAAAGAATTTTCCTTCCTGGGCACAAGTTTGTCGTGCCCCACCGGTACAGTAAAACTGGCCGTCAGAAAAAAAATTCCCATTGTCGCGGCTTATTTAAATTGGCTGGGAGGTTCCAGATTTGAATTGGTGATCAGGCCTGTTAGCGATGGAAGCGAAGAAATCAAGGTCAAGCAGGTCATGAGTCGCTACCTGTCAGTTCTGGAACTGGCTGTACAAAATCAACCCGGTATATGGGAAGGCTGGAAGTGGATTAAGTAATTTACTTATGTTTTTGCGCGTATGGTTTCTACGCCAGATTCTTTACCAAGTAAAAGAATATCTGCTGGACGCTGGGCGAACAAGCCATTGGTTACCACGCCCACTATCTGGTTGAGATCTGCTTCCAGTTTTCTCGGATCTACAATAGACATGTTATAGACGTCGAGAATTATGTTCCCGTTATCAGTCACGCAGCCTTCACGATAGACCGGGTCGCCATCCAGTTTCACGATCTGTCGCGCAACGTAACTGCGTGCCATTGGAATGACTTCAACTGGAAGCGGGAAAGTGCCCAGTACCCCGACAAATTTGCTGGCGTCTGCAATACAGACGAACTCTTTTGCCGCTGCAGCAATTATTTTCTCGCGCGTCAGTGCAGCGCCACCACCTTTGATCAGTTGCAGATATTCATTAGCCTCATCCGCACCATCAATATATACCGTCACCTCGTCCACCGCGTTCAATTCGAATACCGGGATGCCATGCGACTTCAGGCGTCGGGCGGTTTCTTCCGAGCTGGCCACAGTCGCCGTGATCTCGTGCTTTATCTTGGCGAGCTCTTCGATAAACAGGTTAGCCGTGGAGCCAGTACCAACGCCAATAACACTGCCCTCAAAGAGGTATTTCTGGATGTAATCAAATGCTGCAGCAGCAACGGCCTGTTTTAGTTCATCCTGGGTCATAGTATTACTCAACGGTTATCGGCTTGGTCGTGCCTGGTGTATCAAGTCTAACCAAGGCACTGCCTGGTTGCGAGACGATATTGCTGCCTGCAGGTAAAAAAAGTAAATGTTGCATAATTATAATAAAAGTCATATAGTTCA
>Ga0255765_1001224_pt1 | contig 32320 bp, 28 predicted proteins | sample 041ome_8_FD_179965 | JGI IMG/M metagenome (GOLD analysis project Ga0255765, IMG submission 179965) | Coastal salt marsh microbial communities from the Groves Creek Marsh, Skidaway Island, Georgia - 041407BS metaG (version 2) | ecosystem: Environmental > Aquatic > Marine > Intertidal zone > Salt...
GAGCCGCAAAAAAAAACATCAAGAGAAGGCAAATCATGTTGAGACGCGCTGCTGCTGCAACAAATCCTTCCTTTTCTGCTGCTGCTTCTGCTGAGGCTGCTGCTGCGCTGTTGAACAACGCGAGAGAGAGGATGAGCAGAGTGTGGGGTTCAGTTTTCGCGTCGACATCAAAATCATCAGCTTTTTTCTCTTCTTCTTCCGTTGCTTTGAATGTTGATGCGTCGGAATCATTTTCATCAAAATCATCGTCAACCCCGATTGCCATTTTTGCGAGAACGACAACGACAACAACAACAACAAAATTAACAACGAATAATACGAATAAAAGAACGTACGCCTCGCAAGCGAAAGCGGTGGACGCTTTATTCAAACGCCCTTTACCGCACAAAACGCAAGAACAGCTCATTAAATCCGCGCAGAGGTTTGGACCGAAACGACCCGGGTTGATTGCCGTGAAAGCAGGCATGACGTGCGACTGGGACGAGTGGGGGAAACGACACCCTTTGACGGTTTTATGGATCGACGATAATCAAATCGTCCAGGTGAAAACGGAAGAGAACGAAGGGTACAGCGCGGTTCAAGTTGGAAGCGGGTATAAGAAACCAAAATCGGTGACCAAACCAGAGCTCGGGCACTTTATTAAGGCGCAAGTGCCGATTAAAAGGTTTCTGAGCGAGTTTCGCGTGACGCCGCCGACGATGAAAATGTATAAAGAAGACGAGGAAGGAGACGATGATGATGACAACAACAATTTAGATGTAGAAACTGTAGAAATTAAAGGTGCTAGGGAGTATAAAGTTGGAGAGGAGTTAAACGCGAACCATTTCTTTGCTGGACAGTACGTGGACGTGCAAGGGGTCACCTCGGGCAAAGGTTTCGCCGGGCCGATGAAACGGTGGGGTTTCTCCGGGCAACCCGCCTCGCACGGGAACACGAAGAAACACCGCGCGCACGGGTCGATCGGTCAGTGTCAAGATCCGGGGAGAGTCTTTAAAGGGAAGAAAATGGCTGGACAAATGGGCGGGAGAAAACGAACCGTCCAGAACTGTTTCGTGTATAAAATCGATAGCGAACGAAATTTAGTGTACGTGCGAGGCCAAGTCCCGGGGAGGAAAGGATCGATCGTGAAAGTTAGAGACGCTTTGCGCAAGAGAGCGACCGTGGAGGAATTAGAGGCGCAAATAGGACAAATTGGCGTGACGATTGCGCCCAAGAGTAGCAAAGATCCGTACTCCGCGTATAACAAGGATTAATAATAATATAATAAAATTAATAACGAGATTTTTCAATTCAATAACTTTGGCTGGGTTTAATAAGATCAATAATAATACATAGTCTCCTAATAATCATAACGTTTCTAATACGGTCGCGAAAGATACATTACTCGACACCTTCTTCTTCTTCTTCTTCTTCTTCCGGTTCCCAATTTCCGGCGTTCTTCGCGTCTTCCTGTAACAAAGGCTTTAACGTTCCATACGTCACCGTTAACGCGCTCGCCTTGTACGTTAAAAACCCAATCAACGTGACGCCGTAGTTAAAATCAAACGGATGCCCTGGGATGTGATTCCACAACGACTCCGACGCGACTACGACCACGGGAACAATCAACCTCTTCTGAAACAGCGCTCGCGAATAAATCGTCGCAATTTTACCTAAAACTGACTCCGGGCCAAACACCAACTTCTTCACGTCCGTCACCGGTTCGTACACCAAATTCCTCGTGTAATCCTCCTCCTTATACCCGTCCCGCTCCTCGTTCACCGTATCCACGTACTCGGATAAGAACTGGAGGTATACGTACGAACCAATCACACCTATCGCAGAGCTAAAACTCGACGCGATGCCGTACCCGAGTAAACAATACAAAGTCAATCCCGCGCCGTATTTCAGCGTTAAAGTTTTCAGCTCCGTTTTCAAGAGTTCGTATTCTTTGTCGGATTCGATTTTTTTCTTTGTCGCCGGTCTCGGTTGCGAATATTTCACGTTTTTCATCTTCTCCAACTCGTTTTGTTCCCACGGCATGACGTTGTTGTTATTCTCTTTTCCTGAAGATGGTGGTTCGTTCGCGTCGGTGGTGGCGTTTGTTCTTCTTCTCGTTCTTGTTCTTGTTCTTCTTGTTCTTCGTGTTGTTGTTGTTGTTGTTGTTGTTGCGATTGATGATGATTTTGCGCCGGCGGAAAAGAATCGATTCTGATGATGATTTCCTCCTCTTTTACTTTTTAATAAGTTTATTACGCGAGTGCTACGAGTCGCGGAGCTCGCAGCAGCGGAAGCTGAAACGCGAGAGTTGATCGTCGTCGTCGCGTGTTGGTGGTGGTGCATGGTGTGGTCGTCGTTTTACGATGGAATTCCACTCGAGGTTTTTCTCTGTTTCTTTCTCCCCAAAAATTTTGCAGTCTTTTTCTTCATTTTCAACACGAGTATATTTAGGTGAATTTCTCTCTATTAGTATAGAGAGTAGTTAAATGTCAACGACGACGAAAGAACGAAGACCGTCCTCCTCGAGAAGACAAATCAACGCTCCGGCGAGGTTTTCATCAGATTCAGAGGACGATTTTGTTGTCGCGACGACGACGAGGACTAAAAAGAAGAAAACGATGGTGAGGAAGTCATCAATTTCACTCACCAATTCATCGAAGAAGAAATCTAAAAATGCATCATCATCATCATCATCATCATCATCATCATCATCATTCTTCACGAGACATTCGAACGTGTATGTATACGTCCCAAACATAATCGGGTACGCGCGACTGTTATTAGTCTTCGTTTCTTTCTACTACTCTTCTTCTGGTGGAAGAACAAACACAAAAAACCACGCGGGATTTATATCCGTGTTCACGTATTTGCTCTCATTCATTTGCGACGAGTTGGATGGTCGTTTTGCACGAAAATGTAACCAGTGCACGGAATTCGGCGCGGTGCTGGATATGGTCACCGATCGATTGGCGACGACTGGATTGTTGATCATCTTGTCGAATATTTATTCCGAGATGCAATTTGTGTGCATATCGTTGATATTCTTGGATATTTCCTCGCATTGGTTACAAATGCACTCGCAACTGGCCATCGGGAAGAGAGGACACAAAGACATGCGAGAGAGTCGCTTTCGATTGTTGCGCTTGTATTACGCCAATCGAATATTCATGGGAGTGTGTTGCGTGTCCACGGAGGTTTTGTATCTGTGTTTGTTCATGGCTAAGGATAAAGAGTTGAACGCGATACCTGGTCTCGTACCGATATCGAAAGAGATCATCAAGCGCGTTTCCTTCATCGAGACGTTCGATTCGTTCCTCCAAAAAACGCTCGGCGTCGGCTCTTTGCGAACGTTCGCGACGCAATTCATCGTTCTCGCTATTCCTGGATTTTTGTTGAAACAAATCGCCAATATCGCGCAATTGCGGTCCGCAGTCGTTGCCATGTGTGAACACGAGCCTGAATTTGCGGCGAAACGAGAAGAAGCCGGGACTAAGAAGAACTGATGAATGAGCGTTTCTCACTATTATTATAGCCTCGCGTAGTAGATATTTGTGTGTTGTTATTTGAGGAAGACTCTTTTTGCTTCACTTTTCACTTTTCACTTTTCTTTTGCGCTTTTAATCAAAATGTCACCACCATCATCTGCGACGAAGAAGAAGAGAAGAAGAAGAAGAAGGTTTGCCATCGTAGACTGCGAGGATGAGGTCGAGTTTTCGTACGTCGCCATCGCGTATTCTCGCCTCCTGTCCTTCTCCTCAAAATCCTCCTCCAATTCGTCTTCCAATCAAGAAGAAGAAGAAGAAGAAATTTGGGAACACCATCGAGTGCCGGAGGGAGAATTACCAGATATGAGCGAGATTGAGACGTACGATGGGATCGTCATAACCGGGTCTCGACATTCCGCCGTGGACGGGGTGAAATCTATGCGATGGATGAAACATTTGAAACAGTTTTTAGAACGCGTGGCACGCTTGAGAAATGAGAAGAAACAACCGAAAATATTCGCGGTGAACTTTGGCGCGCACGTGTTGTGCGAAGCGTTAGGAGGGAAGGTAAGGAGACGTAATAGTATTAATAGTAACGAAGAAGAAGAGTTGGATGTGATTGGGAAATTCACGTGCGAATTTGATACGAGCGCGTGCGAGAAAGCGTTCCCGAAATCGGTTTGGTCGAATACGCGCGCGATAATCGAAGAGAAGGAGAAGCGCAGAATGAAGATGGTATCGAAGCAACGGGACGAGATTTGCGAGTTGCCAGTAGGTGCGGTGATGCTCACGAAGGCGGTCGTTGACGATGACGACGACGATGACGATAACAGTAGTGATGAAGAAAAAGAGAAAGAAAGCCCCGATCCTCCGGAACCGGAATCGGTGTTCCAACCCGTGCCGCACGAGTTTTCCAAGTTTATTCCGGAGAGGCAGAAACCAAAAGTAGCGGGAACGAGTAGCGAAGACGCTAATGCGCACGAAAAGAAGAAGAAGAAGAAAGAACAAATACGAGCAGCGAAAAAGAAGAAACCTCTGTCGTATTCGAACGAAGCGGTGTGTTGCTGGGCGTGGTCGCCGTCCTTCAGTGATGATAAAGACAACACAAAGTCGAAGGCGAGAGTGTTGGCGTGGCAACACACGCTTTTGCGAGACGAAGAAAAAGAGAAGAAGAAAAAAGAATACGACCCGGAATCAGACCCGTCGATTGCGTTTTTATCCTTAGCGAGAGCTTTTCTGAGAAGCAAGAACGACGACGATGAAAACGACGACGACGAAAGCAGCGGCGTTTCGTACTTAAAGGATTCGAAAACCTCGCTCTCGAAATGTTTACAAGCCGCGAGAGAGACGATCGAGGCGAAGAGTTTAGACCAGTGGAAGAAGAAATCCATCGTCAGAGACGAAAACGGAAACGTCACTGAACACGACGAAAATGAAGTGGTCGTCTTAGATAAAATGGAATCCGTCGCCGAACAGGCGTTCCTAGCCACTGCGAAAGCGGTAAAATCAGAGTTGGATTACGCGAGCGAAGAGTTTCGATTGTATTCCTCCTTGAACGAAGTCGCCAAGAACGCGTTCGAGAGATGCACGAAAGAAGTTTTAGACGCTCGAGTCTTCGTTGAAAAAATCGCAGACACGGAAAAGAAAATACACTGCTCGATACTTCCAACCATAGAAGCGTTGGAAAAACAAATCGAATTGTTCGAAACGACCGTCCAGAACGCGGAAAAGAAGTGCGATGAAATCGACGCCAGGATAGCTAAATTAGCCTAAACAACGCCAAAAAGGAAACGTTTGTTCAATTCGTTTTTCGGTATTTAATACAATGCGACTATTAATGGTGGGGGGCTATTCAATGCGTTTATTCTATTCTTCTACATCCACTAATTTAAACACGTCGCTTCTCAGCACAATCTTCTTCCCTGCGAATATTTCCTCCCCTTCGTGTTCGCACTTCTCCTCGCCGTGCCTGAAGAAACAAACACGTCCAGCCTTTGGCGTCACGCTCGCGATTCGATTTCTATAGTCGTCCAAGAAATACGTGTTCCCTCCTTTCAGCCCGTTCTCTTCTCCGGCTAAATATAAGAGCATTGTGTGCGTGCTCACTAACTTTTGATGTCGCGCGTTCTTCGTTCGCACGCGCTCGTCGATGTGCGGCCCGAAATGGTGCGATTCCGTGTATTCGTACACTCTGAAATTTTCATTGAGAGAGTGAAAAACCTCTTCTTCTTCTTCTTCTTCTTCTTCTTCTTCTTCGTCGTCGCTGCGAATAAACATAGTCTTCAACCCGATATCCTCCCATAACATTTTCGCTAATTTCTCGTCTGCGAACGACATCCGATTGTTTTTCCTCCTCGCTTCTCCGAATTTCGGTCCTCGGCTCGTGGCCAGTTGATACTCAAAAATCGAACAGATGGACGCGACGATCGAATCGCACTCTTTCTTGCTCAACACGTCGTCTCTGATTAAGATTTCGTGAAACGGATTTTCAATCTTTTCTGTTTTGTGCGATAGGTTCAAATCGTACGGTCGTTTGGTCAGCACAGAACCGATCTTCGAAGAGAGCAGCGTTTGGGAAAACTTCATCTCTCCTTCTTTTTCTTCTTTGTTTTCGTTGTTGTTCTTCGTAGTATTGCTCTTTGTCTTATTCTTCTTATTCTTCATTCATTCATGTTCTTGTTAATTAGTGTTGTTAAAGTTATTCATAATGCGATTCTCATCAACCCCTACCTAATTTTGTTGTTTTTGTTGTTCTCGTATTTTGACTGAAAAATTGTGCAAAAACAACAACAACAACAACAACAACACACTTCCATAGCAATACCTAAAACACTCTACTAAAGAGCATCATCATCATCATCATCATCAAAACGACACACGACGATCACTACTACTCGCTTTAAACCTGCGCAGTCAGTCAATCGTGGTGGCAGCAAAACACATGGCGGCAACATCAACAACAATAAAAGAAGATGATCATCAATTCCTCCTTAAGAAACAATCGAAACTAGACGAAGAGAAAACTATGTGTTCGAACAAGAATAGGTTCGAGTTAGAATTAGAATTCGTGCAATCGTTGGCGAACCCGCGATATTTACACCATCTGGCGACGACGACTTCGACGACTTCGACGACGACTTCATCCAACAACAACAACAACAACAACGAAGATGATGATGATGATGATGATAAAGAACCAATTGATATCCTCAACAGCAAAGAAATGATCGAATACTTATCCTACCTCCAGTACTGGTATCGAGACCCGAGATATTCGAAATACATCTTATACCCGCACTGTTTATACTTTCTGAAACTTTTGCAAACGGATGAGTTTCGGAAAGCGATGCGAAACCCACGAAGGGTAGAGGAAGTGCACGTGGCGCAGTTTACGTTTTGGGCGGAGGATTTGACCGAAAGAGTGAGGAAAGTGACGACGACGACCACCGCCACCAACGACGACGGTATCGAGGAAAGTAAAAAGAAGTAGAGTGTAGTAATAGTAGTATGTGTGTAATAGCAGAGAGAGAACCTCTATCTAATCCGTGGCGCTCTCATCATAGTTAACGTAACACTTTTCATCGGCCTCATCGAGTGCTTCTGCGAACCTAAACTGTAGGCGTGGATTATCAAACGTATGAAACGCGATATCTACCTTTTTACTCTATACTATTTTCGTCACACATTGCGTTCTCACAACAAAAGTAATACTATAGAGAGAGAGTAAACAACACGCCGCGCGATCGATGTCGTCGTCCCTGACCTGCTCCTCATCGTTATCAAAATCATTTTCTTCGGCGGCAGTACTGACCCCGCGTCGTCGGGGTCGTCGTCGATGCAACAACAGCGTCGGTGGTGGTTTCTTCGCAGCAAAAACATCCTCCTCGACGGCATCATCAGCGTCAACAAATGATGACGAGACGACGACGACGGGGAAACAACAACAAGAAGGACGCAACAACAAAAGCAACGAAACCCAAAAAACCGGTCGTCCTAAATCTCCTTTTTATTCGCAAGGGAAACATCAGCGACGACGAGACGACAAAATCATTCAACTGAGGAGAGGAGAATTTAAGAATAGGGAGGATCCACCTCCGTGGGAGACGACGTGGTCGGTGGAGAGTCGGTTGATGAAAATCGAAGGGAGTTTGTTCGAAGAAGAGGAAAAGGAAGAAGAAATTGCTTCATGTTTGATAGACATAAAAGGCTACGCGGAACCGAGTGGCCCGCACTCGTTCTTCCTGCAGGCGGAGATCACCGGCCACATACGATGCCACTGCGACGCGTGCGACGGGAAGTTCAACTTACCGGTAAAATCAGGATTCAAACTTTTCCTGGACGAACACGCGACGGCGTTCGGCGATGTCTCCGGAGACCTCGAAATCGTCCCGTTCCCTCGCTCGACGGAACACGTGGATTTAACCTCGGTCGCTCGGAGTTGGATCGAGATGAACTTAAAGGAGGAATTTCTGTGCGACGAGTGCGGAGAGAACGACGGGGTCGTGGAGACGTGGAGTTTAGATTACGACGGCGAGGTCAAGATCACGAAATGATAATGATAATGATGATATGTAATCTAGTCTAGTCTAAAGTAGTAGTAGTAATAGTGTGTGTAAATAGTAGGTGAATAGCAGTTACTGTGTTATTATATTCGTATGAGTCGTATTTTAGTACAATTCGTCCTCACAACAAAAAAGGTATTCCGCCGTCACACAGAAACAACAACACACATGGATAAAATACTGGCCAACGCGATGACCTCCTCGGTTATTCCAGGACAAATTCAATCGGACATGAAACGTAAATTGGACGACATTCGAGATTTACCGATGAATTCAACCATTACTCTCACGGAGGACGAGTCTCAAGGCGCGAAGATGTTGGAAGCGTTTTCCGTGGACATTTCGCACCAAGAAGTCGAACGAATCCTCATCGAGTTGGAGGAGATTTATAAGACCCAACCGGGAGAGTGGCTCCCTATTCACGGGATTGGATCGATGTTAGCCACGGATTTAGGGTACGAGGACGAAGACGAATTCGAAGACGCGTTGAAAATGACGTTCGAAGAGTTCGTGAATAAACTACCGATGATTGAGTGCAAAGACGTGGAGTCGGAATTACAACCCGGTCTCGTTCGCAAGTGCTGGCGGTTAATACCGGAGTTGAAAGCGGAAAACCGGAAACCGAGGTGTTTGAAGCTGGAGTTGAAAGCAAAATCAGATTTGTGGAGGATATTAATGCGAGCGCCTGGGTCGTCGATTGAGATTCCGGAGATTGAGTTTTACGCCGGAGGGGATTTAAAGAGACAAATCGATAGCGTATATAATCACCTGTCGCAGGCGTGTTTTAACTTGGAGTCGCACGTGCAACACATGGCGAGTTGCGCGGCGAACTTGGAGGAGCAACGAGGGATTTTAGAAACGATTGAAAGATTAAGGAGAATGTTAGATTTAGAGGAACCATGCACGATAGTTATTCGGTGCCCGACTGGGGAGACGGCGTTTAAACCGATGGATGGAATCGAAGTTTTGCCGTTCGACGCGCCAATCGAAGGCACGGTGTTGATGACTGACGACAGACAAGAGTTGGAGAAGAAAGTGCACAGAGAAGAAGGCGAATAGTAAAAGAATTAAGCGAATAAAAATAATGGAACGAATCGTCTTTCATGAATCGAACCATTTAAAATCGACTCTCCCACTCGTCGCTTCGTTCAACGCCGATTCCAACTCCTCTATCGCATCAAAATCGACGTTCAGCTCTAACGAAACTCCACCGGTATCTTCGTCCCATTCTTCGTCTTCCACTCGCACCCGCTCTTCGCTCGCGAAACGTTCCACCGTTCGATTGACTCTCTCCACGTCTTTCGATTCCTCGACGTTCGCAAACGCCACGACGACTTTCGCCGCTTTCAACTTTGTCTCGTTTTCTAAATCTAAAGTCTCAAACGCTTGATTTACCGCTCCACCGTAAGCTCGCATCAAACCGCCTGGACCTAGCTTTGTCCCTCCGTAATATCTCGTCACCATCGCGACGACGTTCTCGAAATCCAGTTTTTCTTTTTTCCCTTGGAGGACATTCAGGATTGGAATTCCGGCTGTTCCCGACGGTTCTCCGTCGTCGCTCGATCGGTTGTTCGCGTCCCCTATTCTCCAAGCGAAACAATTATGCGAGACGGACACATCCGAGTGGTCTTTTATAAACTTCATGGCTTCGTTAGAGTTGGAAATCGTAGCTATTTTGCACACGAACTTTGACTTCTTCGCGACAAAAGTGGATTCGTGATACGGTTTTTTCGTAATCACGCGTATCTTGTTTGTATGATGAGTATTGGTATCAGATGACGAATTTGCGCGGCGCGACGACGAGCGTTTCAAAACTCCCTGTGTTGTTGTTGTTCTTCTTCTGTGACACGTATGTGGTATTGCATTACGAGTATTCGGAGATGCATAACATCGGCGACAGAGCAACAAAACTCGACTTTGGTATCGCCCCAACGTCATTTTCAACATCACCTTCTTCGTTAAAATGACGAAAACAAACTCGAAAATGGCTAAAATGTAGCGTAAAGCGAGAGTGGTATGGTAGTTTACCGGTACAACAACAACAACAACAACAACACGTTTCTCTCATTCTTCCTCGTCGCTATCGACCAAAACTCGTTTTCTTCGATCACCAGCCTCCGTGTCCGCCTCCTTGTTTGTCTCCTCGTCGCTTTCGTCCTCGTCGTCGTTATCATCTGGGACGATGAAGTCGTCGTTCTCTTCGAGTTCGTCCTCCGCGCCTTCTTCCAAAAACGCCGCGTCCAACTCGGCTTCTCTTCTCGAGCGTTCGTCGTAGTACAACTCGTTCGCCACCCCACGAATACTTCGGTTACCACCCCCGTATCGTCCGTCTTTCCCACCATCCCTCCGCATTACGCCGTCGCCACCATCTGCTCGCGATCGTATATCTTCGCTCATCATTTTCTTCCGTTTTCGTTGCAACTGCGCCTCTTCCCTCGCTCTCTGTTCGAACAATCGATCCGACGCGTCCTTCTCCTTTTCCGGATCGACGTTCGACACGAACCGTATGGTCCCTTTCGCTCTCGCCCCGTGCTTCTTCTCGATCGCGTCTCGTAATCTCTTGTGCGTGTGCGAATCCGTCGTCGCCGGTCGAAACTGCATCCGTTTGCTAATCTTCGCCTTCCCTTCCATCAAACCTTGATGTCTCGCAAAGACGTATTGATTCAAACCTTGCTTACTCGATACCGCGCTTTCCATCACGTTGAAAACCTCCTCTCCTAAGTGTAACGTTCTCGATCCATCCGACCATTCCACAAACTTCGCGTTCGATTTTAACTCATTCGTCCTCTCGTCTCTCGTCCACCTCGCGACGTTCCCTTCTTTCGCTTTTAATCGGGATCGGCCAAATTCATCCACGATAGTTTTGTCCTCTTCTTCTTGGAACGTGTTTTCGTCGAATTTCTTCGCGTTCACGTCAAAAATGTTCGTCGCTTTAGAAACGATCGGGTTTAAGTAGATTTCTTTTGTAGAGTCTTCTTCTTCATCTTTGTCTTTGTCTTCTTCTTCTTCGTTCAAAGCGGCGATCAGATGCATCGGTTCGCCTTTTCTTTCCTCTTTTTCTCCTTCAGTCGTCGCTTCTTCTTTGTCCTCTCCGGCGTATTCATCTAAAACAGATTCGTTCGTCGCTTTCTTCTTTTTCACCGCGACTGCTTCGTCTTTCTCTGAAGTTTTCATTTCTTCTCTTTCATCTTCTTTGTCTTCTTCTTTGTCTTCTTCTTTGTCTTCATCTTGTTCAAATTCGTTTTTGTCTAATTTTCGATCGCCGTCGTTTTTGTCTAATTCTTCGCCGGTCGTGGTGGTTCTAATGGTCTTCTCTAAAGGCTCGTCGTCCGAGTCGTCCGAGGAATCGCCGAAGATGTTCGCCACTAAAGCGTCCGCCATCTTAACAGTTTATAATTGTGTGTGTGTTTACTCTGCTTTACTATTGAATAATAATACTAAGAAGAAGAAGAAGGTAATGCTCATTTGTGAGGCACGGAGACACCGAAGAAAGTCTTTCAAACGAACAAGAAGAGAGAAAAACAAAGAACGAGAGAACACCAAAGTCTAATGAGAGTCAAAAGTCAAAAGAAGCCATCGTCGTATTCTTGGTATCCTCACAGACTTTTAGTTACCTGTGTGTTTATATTATCAATACTCTAGTATATACTATTCTTTGTCTTCTAATCTAAAAGTGTAAACTCGCAGTCGAACCACGCGTCTTTGCCGTGCGTTACTTCGCTTTCGCCTAACAGCGTAAACCCGCCATTCTGATAAAACGGAATCATGTGCTTCTTACACAACAAGCGAACAGATTTCAACTCCGATTGGTTGTCTCGTTTCCTATCGTTATTTCGAGCTTTTAAATACATTAAATACGTTTGCAACAGCTTCCCTCCGACGCCTCGTCTTCGTTTGTTTTCCTTGACGCAAACAGAATGCACACATAAAATCGCTCCGTCTGGTTCGTGTTTACTTCCCATGGTTTCCGCAGTTAACGTTTCGTTTTCGTTCACGCACGTCCCGCATACGTATCCAATAATTTCATTCTCACTTCCTCCGTGTTCCGTGGCGACTAAGAACATCTCTCCTGCGTTTATGCATCTATACCGTAACGTTTCTAAAGAAGCTTTTTCATCCTCCGGATACGAATTGGATTCAATTTCCGAAATTGTCTCGATGTCTTCCTCTGAGACCGGGCGGTAGGAGACGAAACCAGCCGGGACGCGAGAGTACGGCATCACAGACTCGGACGATGTTGTTTGTGACAAAAGAGTGTTGTTGTCCATGACTCTGACTTTTGCAAAAGGCGTTCGTTGGTTTTGTGTGTTCTTTACTCAATTAAATGATGCGAACTTTTTTTGTTGTGTGTGTTGTCTCTGCGTGAGTTTTTGTTTGTACCAACGAGGAATTAAAAAATACGACGACTGTCAGTCCGGCAAAGAAGACGTTTTGAAGAAAACGTATGTAGTATTATTATCATCAGTATTTAATAAACGCTTTTGAAGAAGACGACAAGAAAAGAACATCAAAAATGCTCGCCTCTAACGGGGGGTCGAACGCGACGCTCAACGGAGATGTGAATAATGGGAGAAAGAAAGGGTTTTTCAACTCTTCGATTCTTCCGAGACGAAAATCTTTCGACGGTATGAATAAAAAATCATCGAAGGGCGGAGGAAGATCTAGAGCGATTTTCTCTCCTCCTCCTTCTTTTTCTTCCTCTTCTTCTTCTTCTGTCCTGGTGTTCCCAGAGCAAGAAGACGAGGCGTACCCGTACTTATCCAGACGAAGAATCTCAGAGAGTGAAGGAGGAAAGTTTGTGAGACGAAATATTTCTTCTTCGGCTTTGTACGAACACGAGTTGCAGTTGAAAGACGACGGGGTCGTGGAGTACGCGGTGAGAAGGAGGATTGAAACAACGATTGAAACAAGCGGCGGCGGAAAAGACGTGTTAAATGCGGTGTATTCGCGATTACAAGAAGGGATTTTGGGTGGAAGTAACACGATGGACGATTCCATTCGTTCGCGCGAGGCTTCGGCGAAGGAGGTGCGCGAATTCATGTTCGGATCGGACGAAACCCTCGAGACGAGACGATCAAAAGGCCCCCCTTTATATCAAACCCTTGACCATCATCGCGCAAAAACGTTTCACGTTTGCGAGACAAAGTCACAAAGCGCTTTCGGCAAATCGATCATGAAAACTTTCGTCTCTTCCGATCGATCGACCGGTTCAATCGCCTTTAAAATGATCGAAGCGAAAAACTCGAGAGTGTTCGAGGTGTACGAAGGATCCAACGCGATCGAAATAGACTCGGACGGATCAATATATATCGTCGCTCGTGGAAAGGCGAAGATGAAAGGATTGTTGAAGAAATTTGCGCACAAACAAGTTGCCAACGTGTTGGTTTCCAAGATCCGCGCAAACTTGGAGAGAACTCGAGACGCGATCGACGGCGGCGCGAATACCGCGAACAATAACAATAACGGCGACGCCGCGTTGTTCGCTTAATTTCTCGAGAAAGAGCGACACGAAAGAGAGAGATGACGTCCGTCTGTATATATCACGCAAAACGATCGTTGTATTCACAATAATATGATATTACTACATATACTTTTTTTTTGTAAGACACGAAAGAGAGCGAGAGAGAAAAGAAAAAAAGACACCAGAAAAACTGAAGATACACCCACCCGCGCGCAATAAAAGAGATACAAACAAAATGCTGAAAGGACTTTTCACTCCACCGCAAGATGAAGAGCACATCAATCGAGACGCTTTGCGAGAGGAAAGTTTAGACACTCAGGAAGGCAATGATGGTTCAGTACCAGTCGTCGTTGAGAGCGAACAGCAACACGAACAACAAAAGAAACGACGAGAAGAGGGAAAAACTTCGATAGAACTTTTCCTCGCGCAGAACAAAAGCTTATCCGAGATGAAGGTGGAGAGAGACGGACAGGCAGGGATAATGCTGTGGGTAAACGTTGGCATATTTTGTTTCCTTTTATTTTCGCCGATAATCGCGCTGATTCCAACCATGTCGAACGCGGCGTTCATGGCGATAGAGTTGTCTCTGATAATATTAATTGGGTGGTCAAAAATTGAATACGCGCACCGAGCGACGGTGTGGAACGTGTGCCTAACGAGAGGAATTATCGTTGATTTTCCGAAAACACATAAAGTGACGATGTGGTTGCGTCAACTGCCGATGTTTTTCGCGTACTTTTTCTTGTTTTTACACGCGTTTACGGTGTACTTGACGCTCGATCCAGAGTTGGAAAAAGGCGAGCTCAGCGATATACTTCAAGCAATCTTGTCGATTCTCGCGGTGTTATTCGTTCTTCTCATGACTAAAGAGTTCGTGGTTATTGAAGGCGCGAACTCATTGTTGACGCTAAATATGGTCGTATATTTGTTTCAAGACGAAAATTTGCTTCGTGAGAAAGGTTTTCGCGTCGTCCACATGTCTCGTTTACAGGACTTTGTCAAGGATCGATCGAATAGATTCGGACGCGAGAAGACTGGGCACTTTTCTTGGAACGAGATCCATCGCGATATCGAAAGCAGCGAGACTGAGGAATGTAAACTTCGTGGACTCTCTTTAATATGCGGATCTCGCAGTGCGCGATTCCTCTGGCCGTTCCGAGACTTGGACGCGTAAAAAATTCAAGCGGGTAAAGCGCTTCCTCAAATATATTGGTTCAAGTAAAGAGTTCTTCTCTTCTTAATTACAGATTTACAAAACAAACACGCTCTTTTTAATAATAATAAGACTTCTTTGATTACTTCTTCGCCCCAGCAGCAGCTTCCGCGGCTGCCGCTTTTGCCGCCTCCGCCGCAGCCGCTTCCAATTCTTTCTTCAACTTTGCCAAATCTCGGCAATTGGGCCCAGTCGGCTCGGTGTTCAAGGTCGTCGTCCCGGTTATCGGCTCTGCTTTATTCCTAATCTGACTCCCAACCTTCTCCGGCATTTTCCCCTGCGCTAACGTTTGGACAATCGACACCGCACTTTCCGGCGTCAAATCCTCGTAATAATTATACGTGTATTTCTCCACGCCTCCCGTATAATCCGCCACCGCAATCATCGGCGCGTTTACGCAACATCCCATGCACTCCATCTCCCCCAACGTGAATTTTCCGTCCCTGGTCGTTTCAAATTTCTTCACCCCTAAATGTTCGCTCAACGCCTTCTCGATGTCTCTCGATCCTCGCAACATGCATGGGGTCGTTCCGCACACCATCACGTGGTAACTTCCAACTTTCGACCGGTTAAACATGGAGTAAAACGTCGCCACTTCGTACACGCGAATCGGCGCCACTTCCAACAACTCCGCGATGTGATTCATCACCGGAACGGTTAAATACCCGGCATTTTGTTGTTGCGCGACGTCTAACAAAGGAATCATCGCCGATCGTTTGTAATTCGGCGGATATCTCTTCAAAATAGTCTGCACTTTGGTCTCGTTTTCCTTCGAGAACTCCCACTTCAAAGACGAATTGTTCTCCGCGGAATCTCTGTGGACCATGAGACCGACGGAGTATAATCGCTCGTTGATGACGTGCGAAAACGTTTGATTGTTGTTCGTTTTGCTCGTTTGTTGCTTGAAAATGTTCTTAGTGTTAGTATTACTATTAGTATTCCTCTTGTTGTTGTTGTTGTTGTTGTTCATCCCATTATTCTTCTTCGAAGTAGTAGTAGTAGTAAAAAACAGATCGGAAGACGTCATATAAGAGGCGGAAAAAATCGCCCTTCCGCTGCTCGTGCTACTGCTAAAATATTTTGTTTGAGCGGTTAAGGCGGCGGCGGCAATCCCACCGTTGTTCGACCCAGTCGTCGTCGCCGTCTTCTTTATCGCTTGTCTGATGAGCATGATGATGATGATGATGATGAAGGTTTTAATGACGAAAAGAGAGAAGAGAGAAGAAGAGGTTTTTTTTTTTTTCCGATCGCAAAATGGTCATTTTGATACAAACAAGAATAAAAATTACAACAACAACAAGTGAACGACAGATATCACCATATCAATCAAATCTAAACGTCTCTTTGCGCGATAGAGATGTAATCACCAAAATCCGGGTTCACGTCCGAATACATGGGCAACTTCAAACCTCTCTTCCAAGCCCTCCATCGTAAAAAGACGGTGGTGGACGCGGCGAGGAGGCATCTTAGGTTGTGCGAGACTCCCGGGAACCAACAGGCGAAGACCGTGTACACGGCGGCGCCGGCGATAGCGGTGGTGCCGTATAACTCCGCGTGCGAGTGTAACACTCGCACCGGTTGGCGTAGGAAAACGTCACGCACGACGCCACCTCCCGTGCACGTGATCGCGGATAATGCGACCGCGAGGAGAGGGCCTAAGTTTCGGACCAACGCGGCGTTGGCGCCGATGATGCAAAAACCGCCTAAACTTAACGCGTCCAACCAGTTCAACGCAGTTTCCATCGCTTTCGATTCACGAACTTCCTTCGATAAGACTTTCGGCCAGAAGAAAAACGTGAAGAAGGAAGCGACCAAGGCGACGATTAGGTATTCCGGCTCGGCTATCCAAAAGACCGGATGCGCGCCTTCGATGCCAATCAACGCTCCTCGAATGGTCCCTCCGCCCATGGCGGTCACGCACCCGACGACGACGCACCCGAGCAAGTCCAAACCTCTCTTCCCCGCTGCAATAACTCCGCCGTGCGCGAACACGCCCGTGCCGAACAAATCCACAAACCTCAACCACTCCGCCGCTTGCAGCGTCGATAAAGACTGAAACGTTTTCACCATCAAATTTTCCGTGTTTGGAGGATGCGCGGTGGTATACCCGACGTGCGGGAGCAACGCGTACGCGATGTAGAGTAAACCGGTAAAAAACACGCCCAGCGCGCAAAAATGTTTCAACGCGTGCACGTCGAAAAATTTCTGCTCCTGCTTTTCTTCGTCTCCTCCGTATGATTCTTTCGCGTCATCATCATCATCATCGTCTGTTGTTTTGGCTGCAAAAACGTTGAAATCAGAAGAAGACAAAGAAGAAGAAGAACCTCCTCCTCCTCCTTTTCCCGGACAAACTTTTAGACGATAAAGACGGCTTTTAGAAGAACAACCGCAAAACGCGTCTTCTGTCCGGAGTGTATTCGTCGAAGCAACGACCAGCGCGGCATCATTTGATCTTCTTCTTCTTCTTTTTTCTCTTCTCAGAACGACAACTTCAGATAATCCTCCTCCTCGCACAACAGAATTTTGACGATCACGAGCAGACGCGCTAACACTAATGTTATTATTATTATTACTATTGCTCCTGCTGCGAATCGACGATGATGATACTACTTTGAGGAATGGTTGTGAAAGCATTCACGACGTATTAAACGACGTAACGTAAGCGAAGACGGGGGGTGTTTAAGATTATTATTTTGTCAGATAGGATGTGTGACGATTATAATCCTTCTCTCGTCTTTAACTGTTTTTTGGGCAAAATTCTACCACAAAAAAAAAGAGAAAATTTTAGACAGAGGAAATCTGCTCTGCTCTGCATTTTTGGCTTCTCTTTGGACAGTGGAGGAGGAAATAAAAAACATCTGTCAGACTGTCACACAACGACAAAAAATTTCAAACTCTCTGTCTCTCTCGTTCTTTTCCGTTTTATCGCTCTTCTTTGTTGTGTACACACCACAAAGAGTACCGAAGAAGAAGATGGTCGCGACGACGAGGAGGAGCACTGCTGCGAGAAGCAGCGGCGGCATTAAAAATTCTTCGAAATCTTCTTCTTCGAAAAGTGCATCATCGTGGCAAAACCCGGGTTTGAAAAGAGAATTCCTCTCCGCGTTTTCGATGGCGTTCGGGATGTTGTTCGTCCCGATGCAAAAGAATCTGTTTTTGTTTCTCGCGGAAAAGTTGATTTCGATGGAAACGAAAGAGATGTTGAAGACGCGATATGCAAACGAAATTATCGTCGCTTTATTGTTCATCAACTTGCAGTTTTATTTCGGACCGATATATGGACGGTTTTCCAAAGGGTCGTGCAATAATCCAACGGTGTATATATTGAGAGGATTCATGGGAGAAATATCGTTCGCGGAGGCGTTTAATGGCGCGATGGTGGTGGTTGTAGCACACATCGCCGCGTTTATGGCATATTTCATTCTTCACGTTGAATTGGGAGAAGCGATTTTACCAGCCGGGTCGCCGGTTATCGCCGTTGGATCGCAACGCGAAGCCGTAACGAGCGAAGCGGTGGTCGCGTTTCTGAACTTTCTGGCGTTTGATTTCGCGGCAAAGACGATGCCGAAAGGCGTGCAACCGGCGTTTGGCGCTTTGTTTTACTGCATCGTTATCACCGTAGAGAAGTGTAAGTATTCTTGCGGGTACATGAATCCGGCGGTGGTTTTAGCCTCGCACGTCGTGTGGGGGCAAACGATGATGAAGAGTAAGAAAATCTTTTCGATCGAGCGAATACTCGAGGCTGCGCAACACGAAGCGAATAGGCCGTACGTGTACGGGGCAGTTTTGGGGTCGTTGATGACTGCAGTCGTAGCTAAAGCGATCGATATGGCTACGTCAGTATCATCATCTGGAGTAGTAAGTGGTAGCAAGAAAAGCTCCTCTTCTTCGACGACGACAAAACAGAAGAAGAAGAAGAAGGCTGAAACGACGACGAAAACAAGAAGCGCGGGGGGCGCGGCAAGTTCGCTGAGGAAGCGGAAGTAAAGTAAATAGATTTTGTTGAATATTATTACGTAAGTATTGTGTTTTACGGAAACTAGTTCTTTTATTGCTACCTCACTCCGGTGACTTATTATTAGCTCATCTCGCGCTAGCCAAAATCATTTCCGCTCGAAAGATTAGGGAGTTAAACCCACGACGCCGCAGGCCAACCTTTGAAAATAAATGAGTAAAATAGATAAGAGCAAAAAAATACCAACCTTGCGCCCGCGTTACCGGTCGTGGAACTCGTCTTGCCTTGCGTGCCGATTTCCGAGTTATCCCCTTTACCCAAATCATCTTCCAACTCGTGAATCACGAACGCTCTGCCGACGATGGAGTTTGCCCCGGACAAAGGAATTTGCATATCCTTAATGGTAAACTTGCACCCGCCGGCATCCGCGATGACGTTACCCAAATCCCCGGCGTGTCTGACCGAATCCGTCGGCGCGCCGTGCGTCATCTTGTTCGGGTTAAAGTGCGGACCAGTGGACATGCACCCGTTGGTCGTGTCTCCGAATTCGTGCACGTGCAAACCGTGTTTGCCCGGCGCCAAACCGGTGATGTCGCCGACAACCGTCGTCGCGCCAGACGGGTCATCTTGCGTCAAAGTTAACGTGCCCGCGACGCCAGCCGTACCGGTGAGAACGACGACCGCTTTCTGTTTGTTTGTTTGTTTGTTTCGGATAATATATATAAATAATAATGTGTATAAAGTCAGTATTTAAGCCGCAGATTCTTCTAAATATGCGTTCTTTTTTCCCACCATTTTCGTCCCCCGAAGCAAAAAAAAGAGAAGAATTGTAGTAGTTATAAAATAGAAAACCACGTACTTGTTCGGCGTTGACGGCGAACGCGACCGGGGTCTTTCTCGCGGCTTTAGAAACCGTTTTCAACCTGTGTATATATGTTGTTGTTAATAATGTTATCATTATATTCGCGCGTGAAGAGAGAGTCGATAATATGTGCGGTTAACAGAGCATTCATTTTGAGAAGTAAAACGAGTCCAAAATTTTAGCTCTAGGGTAAAAAGCCACGTAGACTCGTCGTCATCGATCGTCGTCATCAATACTAATACTAGAAAAACGTACCCTCGGCGGCCAGCGCACGCGCATCGAGAAGAGCACGCGTGTTGGTTTGCTTGGATTTGGCACTGAATAGTTGAAGAAGAACTGATGGCAAACATACTTATTATTATATTATTCAAAGTGTAGCAGAGAATGTGCTTTAGATGTGAAGTGACGTTTTTCTTTATCCAAAACTTGTGTGTCATGAGAAGTTTTTTCCACAGAATAAAAAACCGCATTAGAGCGTAGTAGTATAATAAAAAGATGATACAGATGACGATGACGATGCAAACAAAACCTCCTCAAAATGTTGCTCCCGTTGCTCCTGTTGCTCCTGTTGCTGCTCGCGCTGCTGCTGCTCGGGCGAGGGGTAGTCGTTTTATTCCACGACAAAAACAACAACAAAAACAACGACCCAAAAGTCGAGTGACGGCGATGACGAGTAGAAGGAGTTATTCTTCTTCTCATCATCATCATCATTCAATAAAGAAGGATACAAATATCCGCCGCCGCACTACTGCTCAAACATCATCATCGAACGACGATGATTACAACGCAAATGACATCAACGGAAGTAATAAAAAAGGAGTCGCGAGAGAGATTGAGTTTATGGTGGAAATGCGCTGTGGGAAGTGCGTGGAGAAAGTCGAAAAATCCGTCCTTTCTCTCGAAGGCGTTATTCAAGTCTCCGCGTCACTCGGAACGAATACGGTGCGAGTGCTCGCGACGTCTTCGGTGAAAACGGTGGAAGAGAAGATCGCGTCTACGGGATATAAAACGCGTTTAGTTGGTCAGGGGAACGTGGAGTTGTTCAACGAACGACTCGCGGAACGATTAGGTATGGATTTGAGAACGTTGAGGCAGTCCTTAGCCGCCGTCGCGGAGTTTAAAGGAGAGGCGTATCAACACGGGAGTTGTAAAGGCGTCGTGCGGTTCGTGCAAGTGAACGAAGAGACGGCGACGTTTGAGGCGGACGTGTTAGGCTTAGAGAAGGGGAAAAAGTACAAATTGCGAGTGCGGATGTATGGAGATACGACGAGAGGGGTGGAGAGCTGCGGGGAAGTGTATCAAAATACGAACGAAAATGAACGAGAAGAGGAAATATTATTAGGCGAAATGTGCGCCGTGCAAGCCATGGAGGACGGGTCGATTAAAGCGAGTTTACAGCTTCCAAAGAAATTTTTCGTTTGGGATATCATTGGAAGAGCTTTGTGCATCGAAGAGGTGGTCGCAGGGAACGAAGAAGGAGAAGGTTTGCGAGTAGCCGCGGTGCTCGCCAGAAGCGCCGGCGTCGGTGAAAATCTCAAGAAGGTGTGTCAGTGCGACGGGACGGTAATTTGGGAGTCGTCGCCGGATGATTTCACGCCGCAAATCTCAAAAAAAGGAGGGTCCCCTTTGTTCGAGAATGGAAAGGTTTCGGTAAAGCGCATGTAAATAAATTACTGCGACGGGTCGTGGCCCACCGTAGAAATATTGTAATCGTAGCTGTATTAAAAAATATGTCTCTCGCTTTGTACCGGTAAAAAATAATATAAACACGCGCGCTCTCTCTTTCACTTTTTCACGCGACCTGACGTTGTATTTGATGGTGTTGCTGCGGTAGCGACGGTGGCTTCATCGGCGACGACGTCAACGAAGGTAAACTCGTGCCCTTCAACTCCATCTGCGCTTCCGCCCACGACTTGTTCGATTTCGCGAGCGACATGACATTTGACGCTTTTCCGCCGTTCTTATCCTTAGAAAGCGCTGGAAACTCTTCTTCTCTTTTCGAATTACTATTACGATCATCGTTGGAATCGTTTCCGTGATTATGCTGATGATTGTCTCTCCTATACTCTCTCGATGATCGTCGCGGCTTTGGAAACGCCGCAGATGAAATTCTCGCCAGATCGATAGGACGAGGCGAAGGAATGCGAATTGAAGACGAAGATGCACTTGGCGATATAGAAGGCGAAGAAGAGGCCGATTTATGATGCTGAATCATCTGTTGCTGACCTTTTGGTGGTGGCGTTTTAGGAAGTGGCGGTGAAGTAGAAGAAGAAGGAGAAGAGGAAGAAGACTTCACCGCGGCTGCGCACGGGTGGTCGTCTGACGCGGTACTCGCCGTATCGCTCACCGCTTCGTTCGTTGCTGCTCCAATGTTCGACGACGACGATCTTTGCGTTGGTGGTGGTGGTGGATACTGCTGCTGCATCATGACGTCATGGTAGAACTTGTTGTACATCGAAACAACCGCTTCGGAGGTATCCGGAAGCCGAGGCATCGGCGGAGGAAGCGGAGGCGCCATCGAATGATGATGGTGCATTCCAAACGGCATCGGATGCGGCATACTCCCACTATCGGGAATAATCATCGGCACAAAAATGACTCTTTGACCGTCAACCATCTGTGGTGGTGGCATTTGCGGAAGTGGTGGTTGGTAGTGTTGATGATGATGATGGTAGTGCTGTTGTTGATCTGGTGGAGGATTTGACGCGGCGCAGAAAGACTGTTCAATGTCCGAAACGCTTCGCACGACGTACGTATCGTTGCTTTCTTCTTTGTCGTCCGCAACTTTCTGCTGCTGCTGCTCTTCTTCTTCTTCTTCTTCTCGAGCTTCTTCTTCTTTTTCCTCTTTCGTCTCTTCTTCGACTACAACAGTGGGAGCCGGTGCTGTTTCGTTCTTCTTGAGAGTATCGACAAACAGCGCTCGTCTCGTCACCTCTCTCTTCTTCTCGACCGCGGCGGTGACGACTTCTTTCGGCGGTGGCGACTTTGGCAACGGAGGCGATGAAGATAATTCGCTCCTCTGCTGTTGCTGCTGCTTTGCCGCAGGTATCTTCTTCACAGGCGAAATCTTGACTTTCGATAAAACGAGATCTTTCGGAGCGACGATGACAGAAGAAGGGGAAGTCTTGGCGCCGCGCACTTTTTTCACCTCTTGCCAAGCCTCGAGGTTTTCTTCTTCCATGAATTCTTCGGACTCTTGCAAAGCGACTGGAACAACGAGAGTAGGAGTAGGAGTAACCTCTTCTTTTCCTTGTTCTTCTTCTTTTCCTTCTTCTCCTTCTTCTTCTTTCTCGTCGTCGTCTTCTTTATCCGAGACTTCTTCCTTCTTCTCGGAGACCGGCGCCGGCGTATCTTTGCCCGCCTTGTTGCTTTTCTTCTTCTTCTTTTTCGACGACGAGGAGGACGATTTCGCGGCTTTCTTCTTCTTCTTCTCCTCTTCTTCCGTTTCTTCTTCGAACAAGAGCTCCTCGATGAACTTTTCCGTCTTTTGCCTCGAAAACTGGTCAAATTTCCCGCTCAACATTTGTTCCAAGCACGCAGATATTACCGTTTGATGCGCTCTTTCTCTCAAAGCGCTATCGATTTCCATCGCATTCGTCACGCGCATGCGCACAAACATTAATAGTTTCGTCTCGGCTCCGTAATCGATTAACGTATCGTACGGATCGAGGATGTTGTTCAACATGTTTGAAAATTGACGCCTATACGTCTGTTCGAGCGCGGACGAGAAGAGTCGCGCCGCTGACTTTTTGAAGCCGCCGACGACGAGATCTTTGTCGACGAAATCCGAGAGTATCTCGAACGCTTTCTTCAAAACCGATACGGCGCGATACAACACGTGGCGATTGATATCGTCCGCGGCTTTACACGCCTTTTCATTCGATGGAAAATACGCGTTGTCGCACAGTAAAATGAGATCGTCAAAGACCATGGTTTGATCCGCGGACCATTTCGTGGACGCGAGTAACCGGTCGCGGTCGTGCGAGGTCTTCGTACTCAGCGACGGAGAACGGAGAACTTTTTCGAGCGCTTTTTCAAGTTTTGCGGTCGCGTCGCGAAACTCCTCCCCGGCCGGCGTCACGTGCGCAAGATGCCCTTTGATGATCATCTGGTTAAACGTTTGCTCTTGCTCGTACGTCTTGATCTCGCTCTCAAGTTGGTCTTCAATCGTGAGCACGTGCTGGTTGTCGTCGTCGTCGATATCGTCGTCGATATCGTTTTTCTCGACGTATTCATCGTCGAGAAGCGCTTCGTCGTCTTCATTGAGAAGAATCGACCACGACGATAGCGAGCGGTTCGCGATGCTGTACGTTGGAATCTCTTTCAAAATCGTCGTCGTCGTCGCGTCCGTTGCTTTCATCTTCGAAGGAGCAACAACAGTCGTCGCTTTTTCCGTCGGTACGGGTGCTTTTGACACCGCTTTTGTGTCTTTACGATAGTCTGAAGCAAATTTTGTCATCGCTTCGCAGTCTTTCAAGAATTTCTCTCGCTCGATCAACGCCAGTCGCGCGGAGACGACCATCCCGCGCATGTTAATCCAGATTCGAATGCACTCGAGCACGTTTTCGCGATCGTCACTTTTCTGATTCATATCGTCGTCGCTAGAAAAATCCATCTTCTCGACCAACGAGCGCAACCGATACGTTTCGTACACTTCCTTCTTGAACTCTCTCAAAAATTTGAACACCTTATCGTCTGCGATGGCGCCGTGAATCTTCTTGGATTGGTCCAACTGAAACTTGCCAGAGTTGAAGCGTCTCGTTGCCGCGCAGCTTCCAGAGAGAATGTCGTCGCCGTCGGGGGAGATTTCATCCTTTTCTTCTTGTTTATCCTCGTCTTTGTCTTCTCCGCCGATTTTCATCTCTCCTTCGTCGTCGTCCTTCTTCTTCTTTATCGCCGCCGCGCTGCTCTTCGTCCCAGCCTTCTTCTTCCCAACGCCACCACTCGAAGTCGTCTTCCCTTTCGCCGCCGCCGTCGTGTTTGCTTGGCTCACCAACTTTTTTTTCGCCTCCAACAAATCTTCTCTTCGCGCTCTCTCCTCGCGTTCGCCAATCTCTCGATTCTGTTCCGATATTTTCAACGTGTTCAACAAAACGGTCCTTTTCGTCCCCGCCGCGTCTTCTTCTTTTGACGACGGTATCGTCAACAACACCGTTCTCGCTCCAGTTGTCTCATCGATCATCTCCTCAAAGTCTTCCAGCTTCAGAAAGTTTTGAAGACGACGACGACGAGGTTGCTTGAGCTCATTTTCGTTTCCAGTATCGTCATCATCTTCTTCTTCTTCTTCTTCGATAAAAAACCCGCCGCCTCGGTCGCCGCCTCCGAAAAACGCCAGCGCCGCTTCCGTATCTTCCAACAACTCCTTGTTCAGTTTCACTCCTGGATATTCTCTCACCGCGTCCCGGACGAACTGCATGGAAACTTGGAGAGAAATCGTGTCGTTGTCTTCTTCTTCTTCTTCTTCCTTGAGAAGAAAATTGACAAACTCTTCTTTATCCTCTTCGCTCGTCTGCAGAGTTTTCAGAGGATCTTTGGAATACAACAAAGAAGACCTCGAGAAAGAAGAAGACAAAGAAGATCGCTTTTGAACATTTTTTTTTTCCTCTCGAGAAAGACATTTTCGTTGTTTTTGTTGACTTTTTTGCTTCTTCTTCTCTCCTTTTTTCGTTTGAGGAGTCTTTTCTTCGTCGTTTATCACGTCGGTATGATTAGTAGTATTTGTAGTATTCATTATGTTCTTCTTTGTCTTCTCGAGCGTCGTCGTCGTCGTTCTCCTCGCCGGCATTCTTCTTCTTTCTGATTCTTGTCGCACGCGCGCACGACACGACCCCACGACGCGACCTGCGAGACTTTTTCGCGATGCCACCGTCCGTCGTCGGTCGATGGGATGCGCGATGAGATTCGCTTTTGGAAAGAAAAAAACAAATGAGATGTCGATTCGTTAATCACCTGCGCGTGCTTTTTTCTCCAATCAAAACGATGCACGCAACAATATAACCACAAACAACGCGCTCTCTTCTCTCTCTCTTTTCTCTCAAAACACTCTTTATAGTAGTATTGAAGGAACAGAGAACAACAGAGAGGAGGATGTCTCTCTTCCGCGCGCGATGATGTGTGCGCTCTAAACTGTGCTCTGAGAGATGAGAGGTGCGTCTTGCGCTTCAAATGATGAAAACGAGAGCAACTTTTAGAAAGGTGGGAAGAAGTTTTTCGTTGTGAGGAAACTTTGAGAGAAAAGAGAGAAAAGAAAAGAGAGAGAGGAAACAAGAGAGAAGATTTGCTTTTTTTCCTTGTTTTGTTTTTTTTTGAGCAAAGGGCAAAGTGATTTTTTTCAAAGTGCATTCCCCTAAAAACATCATCACTCATTTTGACGAGACCTTCGCTCAATACGAACAACTCTCTCTCTCTCTCTTTACTCCAAAGAACATCTCTCTGTTATATTCTCTTCTTCACAACGAGTTATTATAGTATTATTATTCATTTAAAACGCGCTGCTGCTGCTGTGTGAACTCTGACCATATGAATTTACTGAAGCAAGTGGGAGATTTATTCCTGGAGTCTTCTTCGGACGAAGAAGAAGAAGACGGAGAGGAAGAGAGGAAAACAACGACGACAAAGAAGAACAATGAGAAGAAGAAGAAGAAGAAGAAGGACGAATCATCACCAACAATAGAAAACAAAGATGAAGAAGAAGAAGAAGAGGATGATGATGATGAATTATTAATCGCGGCGCAAAACGCGTTCAACTTCACCAAAGACTACACGAAAAAAGCCATGGAGTTCTCGAAATCGACTTTGCAGAAAACGAGAGAAGAAGTCGCGATATTAGCGAACGAGTTGAAGGAAGATTTCAAAGAGTTGAAGGAGGAAATAAAAGAGGATTTTACGAAAGCGATGGGATCGGACGACGAGGAGGAGGATTCAGATGATGATAATTTAGATGATGATGATGATTCGGAAGGAACGAGACAGAGAAAGAGAGAAGAACGAGAAGAGAAGAAGAAAAAGTTGAAAGAACAAGGGATGTTGTATGATTCGGACGAAGAAGATGAAGACGAGGACTACAGCGACGACGATTTGGTTCTCGTCCAAGAGTCTTTGGAAAAAGCCGGGGAGAAGATCGAACAGTTCGGGAGAAACGCGGCGAAGTTTACCGGGAACTTATTTTCGCAGGTGAAAGAAACGATTAAACAAGCGCAAGTAGAGAGCGACAGGCAGCGGTTGAAGAACGCGCTGGCGAGGAGTGGAGTTGGAGTTGCCTCTTCGTCCTCAAACAAGAACAAGGACGACCCGAACGCCAGAAACGCAAACAGCAAAAACAAAAACAACGGCGCTTCAAAAGAACTCTCCGAAAAAGAAATCAAAGAGCAGGAATTTCTCAAAGGCGTATCCTCCATCCAACGCGATTCTGGCACGTACTGCGAAGCGCCCGAAGACGACGACGTCCTCTTCCAAGAGTTTAATAAAAATTGGACGTTAGAAAACGCTCGAGAAGATATCGACGCCGTTTTAAAAGAAGTGCCGTTCATGCGAGAGTTGAGAGGAAGGATTGTCCCGCTAATCGTCGACGAGGACGACTTTTGGCGAAGGTATTTCTTCGCCGTCCAAACGTTGAGGACAAAAATTTATCCTCCGGCTGCTCCTCCTCCTCCACCTCCTCTTCCTCCTTCTCCTCCTCCTGTTCCTCCCGTTCCTCCTCCTCCGGCTCCCGCGACGAAGAAGAAGGAAGAAGACGTATCAAAGCCAGCATCGAAAACAACAACAACAGCAACAACAACAAGCAGTAGCAGCAGCGGCGGTCCCGCTCTTCCGAAACCAAAAGGAGGAGGAGGAGAAAAGAAAGAAAAGGAGAAAGAGAAGAAAACGAAGAGCAGCAGCAACAACAACAACAACAACGGTGGTAGTGGTGGTGGTGGTGATGATGGTAGAAAGAAAGAAAACGTAAAAAAAGTAGCATCATCATCCAAGGTGGCGAAAGAAGAAGAGAAAAAGTCCTCCTCTTCTAAAAAGGAGTCGTTTCCGTCGTCGTCACAAAAATCAAAAACTCCTCTTCCGTCTTCACCTGTCGTTCCTACGACTACGACTACGACTACTGTTGATAAGAAAGAAGACTCGGATTCAGACATCGACGAAGACTGGGGGATGGAATAAATATACTAGAGTAGTTATAATAGCATCTTTAAACGACGACCAAAAACAATAATAAACATCATCATGACTTCCTCCTCTTCCTCTCCTTCGAACAAGAACACTTCTACGAAGAGCAACAACAAGCAAAAGAAAAAGCAACGAGTGGAGATTCAAAAAAAAGCATCCTTTGGTAATTCTTTAATCGCGTCGAAGGAGTACAAACCCGGGGACATCATCTTGAGAGAGGCGCCGTTCGCGTTCGGCGAAGGCGAGGAAGATCCGGAGTGCTATTTTTCTTTCATACAAAGAGCGATTGGGAAGACGATACAGACGATAAAAAAAACAGATTTACGAGGCAACACTTTCAGGGACGAAAAAATGAGGCAAATGAAACGAACTTTCGCGGATTTAACGGTGATGCGAGAATTAGATTACGATCGAGCAATATTAAGGGACGAGTTGATCGCGAATAAGTTTTATACGAGCATGAGAGGACATTCGATATTAGACGGCGGATTCGAGGTGGACGATATCGTCGGGATCGTGAATAGGTGCACGTTGAATTCTTTTCGAGTGAAAACGCTGACGAGAAAAGATGTGGTCATGTTGACGCCTCAGGTATATAGGAACATGGATGCGGCGGATTTGGTGGATGCATACATAGAGATTGGGGAGGAGAAGACGCTAGCGGTTGGGGTGTTTATCATGGCAAGCGCGGTGAACCACTCGTGTTTGCCAAACGCGTTTGCAAGTTTTAGCGGAGATGAGGAAGAGGAGAGGAGGTTGGAAACAGAGCAGCAAAGACAACGAGAAGAAGAAAACGAAGACGAATTTTCGGCGAGAAGACATGCTGGACCGTCCACCTCTCGGTCGGTGACGAGAAGCGAAACAGCTGAGATTTTCACCACGAGCGAAGAACAGAATAAAATTACAATCAGAGCATATAAACCAATTCGAAAAGGCGAAGAGATTACGGTCTCGTACGGGCCAATCTTTCATTCGGGCAACATAGACGAACGACGAACAGAATTGAAGCGAACGCATCAATTCATCTGTCGATGTCCGACGTGTCTTTCCGAAGCGGCGCAACTCGGCGCTGACATGGAATCGAAAATGATCGCAGCGAAACAAAAAGAGAAGGTCGTCGGGGATTTAATACAGAACTACGTGGAAAGTGGTAAATACGAAACTCGTGAAGTTCTCGAGGCGCTGTCGAATTTCAAATTAGACATTCGCAGAATGCAAGTATTCGGGAAAGCGTGCTTTGATATCGCCGCGCAGTTAGTCCAAGCCGAGCAGTTTGAGTATGCGTGCGAATACCAAACGTTAGCGTTACACTCGTTGATTTTACGGTGCGAAGGCATCGACGAGGACGATATCAGCATCGCTTGGGAAATTTTGCGATTATTATTCGTCAAACGTTTGGTCAAATATCGAGGAGGAGACCAAGGAACGCAGCAAGATAAACAAGCGCTCAACGCCGCATTGGTCATGAAAGACTCGGATTTAATCACTCGCGGTAAAAGGATATTGAAGAAGTATTACGGAAAGAAGTATCCGTACGAGCTGTTTTTGCAACAGTGCGCTAGAGATCCTTTCGAGATAGAAGAAGTGGCGACAAAATGATGACACAGTAAAAATTGAAGGCACGTTGAAGCGTAAAAATAGACTTATATGAGTAGGGAGACAAAAAGAAGGAACAGGGACGGCGAGGAAGCTGACGAAGGAAGGCTGGAAGGTCCCAATTGACTTATTAGAATTCCCCAAATTTGTTCGTTTGATTTGTTCGGTATGTAATAAATCAAACGGGTTTGTGTGCACCAGGACTATATAAAAGAGCTAATGATAAGTACGCATGTGGGCTTTCAAACTACTAGATTGAGTAAAACGCTTCTCGCACACATCGCACTCGTACGGTTTTTCGTTCGTGTGAATACGCATGTGCCTTTTCAAATGACCAGATTGACGAAACTTCATCTCGCACACATCACATTCGTACGGTTTCTCGTTCGTGTGAGTACGCGTGTGGTTTTTCAAAGTACCAGAATCACGAAAACGCTCCTCGCACACATCACATTCGTACGGTCTCTCGTTCGTGTGAATACGCTTGTGCCTTTTCAAAGTACTAGAATCACGAAAAGCTTTATCGCACACATCGCACTCGTACGGTTTCTCGTTCGTGTGAATACGCATGTGGGCTTTCAAACTACTAGATTGAGTAAAACGCTTCTCGCACACATCGCACTCGTACGGTTTTTCGTTCGTGTGAATACGCATGTGGGCTTTCAAACTACTAGATTGAGTAAAACGCTTCTCGCACACATCGCACTCGTACGGTTTCTCGTTCGTGTGCGTACGCATGTGTCTGGCCAAATCGGCCTGACTTCCAAACACCTTCTCGCAAACACCGCACTCGTGTTGCCCTCTCTTTCTCTTCACTCCTTTAGCAAGAATAGCAGTTTCTTCTTTCCTCATCTGATGATTCTGTTCCACACCATCGTCACACGGCACGCACACGAGCATCCTCAGCAATCGCTCTGCGTCGTCTTCTTCTCTCTCTTCTTCTCCCTCTTCTTCTTCTCTGTCATCACCCTTCCTCACCACGACCACCGTTTTTACGTTTTCCGCTCGTTTCGGATGTTTATTCTTTCGTCTGCCCGTCATCGAAGTAGTATTGTGTTGTATTCTTTTTCTTTTTCCGGGGGGGGAGGAAATGAAGAATTTTCGGACACCGAAATTCCCTAAAACACCTGACGCGCAGAAAAGAAACACAAACAAAACGCATTCAACAGTCAAAGTAATAACAATGTCTTCTTCATCATCATCACCATCTCCTCCATCTCTCAAACGATTCCTCTCCGCGCACTACGTCTTCAACGTGATAATCATCCTTTTATACCCTCTTTTTTATATCTGGGCGATTGAAATGAAAGACGAGGAAACAGTTGAGAAAGTCGTCAATTGGACGAAACAAGCGACGTACATGACTGGATTGACGTTACTGTTGAAACTCCGCCGGTTTGAAACGTTAGATAAATTCATTGCGGATTGCTTCCTGCACGTGAAGAGTTCTATTTTACTCTTATCGTTCATCATGGACCGGAAAGTGTTTTGGATTTTTGGAAGTCTCTATTACTTCCACTATTTGTTGTGTCAGTTGAGAGAATATTCGGGAGCGAGCAAAGCGGAACATCTGAACGTGGCCTCGTTCGAACGACGCGTGAAAATCGGCGCCACGAAAGGGGAAGAGACGAAAAAATGGTTGGTGATGTTTTACGCGCCATGGCATCCACCTTGTAATCAGTTCGATCCGACGTTCGCGCAGCTGTCTTTGGAGTTTTCCGACGCGGACGATAAAGACAGCGGTTTGACGTTTGCGAAGTTTGATCTCTCGAGATGGCCGGGCGGAGCCATCGATCATGGGATCGATTTGACCGGGAACTCGAAACAGTTACCGACGTTGATTTTGTTCGATAACGGCGGCGAAATTGAGAGGATGCCTAGGTGCACGAAGCAAGGAGTGATTGAAAACAGAGTCGTGTTTAGCAGAGCGAACGTGTGTGAACGTTTTGGCTTGAAAGCGGAACGAAAAGAGTTGAAGAAGAGTAAGTAATTGATTTAGAAGAAGCTAACCATATGATAGTCGCGCATCAGTAAATGAATGAATGTTTTGTATGATGATAATAGTTATAATAAGTATGTTATACAACACTACTATACGTGTTTTTACGTGCTATTTCGTAGTGTTCATCTTTGCGGTGTGTTTTTCTTTTTCACTTCTTTTCTCTCTCCCTCTCCCTCTCTCTCTTCATCCCCTTCTTCTATGCATCCGCTGGATTCTTAAACGCCACGTTCCCGGTAATGATAATCCCGACAATCACCCCAAACAAGCCAAGCGCGCTTCCAAAAATCTCAATCACTAAAATCTTCACAAACAAAGCTGGATTTTGCGCGTCGCTCAACGCGCAGCTACTCCCAACCGTCCCTACGCAAATACCGCACACCAGATTCGCCAACCCGACGGTTATACCAGACGCTAATATCGCGTACCCTGAAAACATCGATCGATCCGAATACGACCCATCTGGCATTCTCGGCGCAAATTCCACTTTCGTTTGTAAAATAATCGCCACAATCACCCCGTAAATAGCCACCGCTTCGCAGAAAATAATCGAGATGAGATTCTTGCTCGTGATTCGCGGCGCTTTAATAGCTGCTCCAGCTAACGAGCTCCCGGTGATGAAAATCCCCCACGCGGCGCCAACGACCGATAAACCAATCGCGCACGATATCCCAATCGCGGACCATAAATACGGGTTTATTCGTCTAAAAATCAATCCCAAATATTCCCAATCGATGAGTTTATCGTTGTTGGTGGTTTTCGAGAAACTCAAAACGAGCAAAAGATTGGAAATCGTAAACACGCTGCCGATTATCAGATAGGTTTCGCGGGTTAAAAAACCCGACGTGATGCCTTTCACTAAAACCATGGTGTTGTTCTGCGTGTCTTATTAAAGCTGCGCTATTATTCCTGCTACTCTTTTTGTCTGCTCTTTTTCAAGGGTATAGTATTTATCTCGTTCGTGTTGTGATTTGTGATTTGTGGTGATGAGTTTCTTAAAAGTGTTTGACGTGAAAAATAGCAAGAAGCGAAAAAAAAAAACATGGATGAT
>Ga0255765_1001225_pt1 | contig 32317 bp, 26 predicted proteins | sample 041ome_8_FD_179965 | JGI IMG/M metagenome (GOLD analysis project Ga0255765, IMG submission 179965) | Coastal salt marsh microbial communities from the Groves Creek Marsh, Skidaway Island, Georgia - 041407BS metaG (version 2) | ecosystem: Environmental > Aquatic > Marine > Intertidal zone > Salt...
AATTTTTTAAAACATTCGCCCTAATTTAATGGCGAGAGTGACGAGACTCGAACTCGCGACCTCCGGCGTGACAGGCCGGCGCTCTAACCAACTGAGCTACACCCCCTTTAAAGGTATGAATATACTTGATAGAGGCAGAAAAAGTTTTGGTCAAGAAAAGAATAAACTTAAGATAAATATTTTAAAATTTAATTAATTTTATTTTTATAAGCAGAAAGATAAAGATAGTATTTTGAATAAATAAAAAACTCAATTAATCCAGCAAAAAATAAAGTGCTTATCATAGTATTAGTATAAAATGGAATAGCCATAGTATAACACAAAATTAATGATTCTATAGAATAACCGTAATAACCACTTAACCAAACACCAAAATTTGAGATTATAAAAAATATTATAGTTGCTGAGAGACACAAAAAAATTCTAGAAGATGTATTTTTACTAAATTTTGAGATTAAGCTTATTAAAGCTAGGCTTCCCCAAGTCCAAAAAAGCAAACTATGAAAACCTATAAAATAGTCTGTTATACCAAAAGCTAATATTATAAATGGTATACTCCATAGGCCAAATAAAATCGGCAGATAAAAAGCCATAGCGATAACGGGCGTGAAATTTGGAGGATGTGGTAAAAATCTGAAAAGAAACAAAGCACAAATTGATGCCATTAAAATTAAAAGGTAATAAGAGACTTTTTCTATTTTCATGATTAAATAAATAAACCTTTGATAAAATAAACTCAAGGTAAAAGAATTAAAATTCAGCTTCAATCTCTAAACCTATTGTTCTGCCTGCTTGGGGATAAACATAAGCGGCATTGCCGCTGCCCATAATTAAATTAGTATAATATTTTTCATCTAAAAAGTTATTTACAAAAGTATTCAAGGTAAAGTTTTTAAAGTTATAAGATAACTTAATATCTGATATTTGGTAAGATTTCGATTTTGGTAGAATATAATTGTCATCATTACCCGCACGTGTTTTTCCAAAATATTTATATGAATAACTAAGATTTGCTTTGCTATTAATTTTATAATTTAAAGAGGCATTAGCTCTCAATTTAGGGACATATGGTGTCTCATTTCCTTTAAAAGAACCTTTAGCCACATATGAATTCATAAAAGAACTATTAGAGCTGAAACTTAAATTATTAGAAATTTTTTTATCTAATTCAATTTCTATTCCTTGATGTATTGATGGATCATAGTTTTCATTAGCAAATGATGTTGAATTATAAAAAATTTGATTTTTAATTAGATTTCTAAAAGCTGAAATTTTATACCTACTATTAATTAATTTATTTTCATAGCCAATCTCCATTTCATGAGAGTATTGGTGCTTAAGAGGGTTTATACTGGTTGATGGTCCAACAGTAACAATTTCATCTAATCTTGGTGATCTATATGAACGTGAAATATTTCCAAATATTTTATTATTGGTTTTTATATTATAATCAGCTCCAAACGACCAAGCATAATTTTCTTCATTATTAGACAATACCTTTACTCTTGAGGATAATAAATTAAAAACATCTATCTCATAATGATGAGATCTAATGCCTAATTCATAATTTAAACCAGTAATTTTTTTATCTTTAATATTAATAATGATTGAAGGCTCAATAATTTGTTGTTCAGCCTTATTTATATACTGGTTATATGCCCAGTTATTTGCATCAACTTTATAAGTAGAGTTGTAAATATCAATTCCAAACTTTCCAATAATATCTTTCTTTAAAGTACTTTTATTTGAAATAAATTGTGAATTGAAATGTGCAGTATTTAAGGTGGTTTTGCTTTTATATCTTATGCCCCAATTTAACATTGACGAATATTGATCTTTTTTCTCAAGCCTTAAAATAGAGGTGATTTTATTTTCATTATAAAAATTTTTTTCACCACCTAATTTGATAGATGAAATTTTTTCTGTTGCAAAATCTTCAGGAAATCTTGTCTGTTTTGGATTTTCGTAAAAATCAGTTAATAATATACTCCCAGGAAGACGTGTTTGCTCGTCAGTCATTTTAAATTCAGCAAAAGTCCTTGAATTACTATCATTAAAATTAGTCAAATTGAAATTAAATGAACTTTGGTCATATTCACTATTATTTCTATAACCATCTGTTTCTAAATTAGTTATTGAATAATCAATAACAAAATCATCAAATTTTTTAGCTGAAGATATAATTTGTTGTCTAGTATTGAATGATTTTAAAGAGGTTTTTACTTGAAATTTATCTTCTACGTATAAAGGGTTTTTAGTTATTATATTTATTGCGCCTGCTACAGCTCCATCACCAAATAAAAGACTAGCTTTACCTCCTTTAATAATTTCAATTTTTTGGACATTTTCAATTAAAACTCTTGATAAATTAGCACCAGCAATTGTCATATCAGATATGCGTATTCCATTAATTAGAATTAAAACATTTCTAGTAGCCTGTTCACCAAAACCACGAACACGCACCGACGATTTAACATCCACACCAGAATATAAATTTTCAAAGTTAATTCCTGAGAATTTACTCAAAAGTTGTCCTAGTGATAAATGAGCATTTTCTTTAATAGTTTCCTTATTAATAATAGTAGTAGAACTTCCCACAACTTTTTTATCAATAATCGTTGGGTATATTGTAATTCTAATAGGTTTTGTTTCTGTTGAAGATGAATTAAAGGGAAAAAATACTATAGATAATAAAAATATTAAAAGACGTGCAGACAAATAAACCTCCAGCTTAGTTAAGAGCTTACGCTCAATAATTTGTCGCTAGACGATTTATTACACGTGTCATCCACTCAACCCGGAAGGTGACAAAGCGACTATAAATGGCAGGTCTCCTGGCTCATGCATCAACGTTAAGGCAACCTTCCCAGATAAACTCCAGTGGTATAAGAGCCCTCACTCAGCATTTACAGTTGCGGGGACAGCTTTGGCTTACAATTCCAATGAATTACCAAATTCCCATTTTAAGCTTGAAGAAATCTTCGAAGCACCATAAACATTTAAACGATAATAGAATTTACTAATTAAGTGCAAGCAATAAATTATAATATTTTAAAATGATTAAATTAACAATTATTGGTAACGGCTACACAGCTCGTTTTCTTTCTAAAGAGGCTCTTCAAAAAGGATTTAAAGTCTCTATTATCACACGTAATATAATCAAACCTAAAAAAAATATTCATTATTTCCATTTTGATGATGAGATGAATTTACAAAAAAAAATCCAAGATGAAAGTTTAATTTCAACCGTGCCACCTAATCAAGATGGTACTGATCCAGTAATTCAAAAATATAAGCAAGCCATTTCTTCCAATAATAAAAAAATAATATACCTATCAGCCACATCTGTATATGGAGGTGGAATCGTTTATGAGGACACAAAGCCCAATCCACAAAATATTAGAGGTAAAACTAGGCTTAAGGCAGAAACAGAATGGTTAACTGCAAATAATAAGTCTTCAATCTTTAGAATATCAGGTATTTATGGGCCAGGAAGACACCCTATGATTAAATATCTAAATGGTAATGATGAAGTGATTGTAAAAAGTGGACATGTTTCTAACCGTATTAATGTCGAAGACTTATCTGCAGTCATAATTAAATATTTAACTGAAAATTATAATTATAAATATTTGAACATAAGTGATGATAATAAAATTCAAAGTTATGATGCTATTAAATATGTCACAGAAAAATTAAACTTAAACTTACCTAAAGCTATTTCATATCAATCAAATAAAGTGTCAGAAGCTATAAAATCTTTTTATGAGGTTGATAGAGTTGTAAAATCTAAATTTATTGGCAATGAATTCAATTATCAATTTAAAAACCCTGATTATAAAGAAGCTTTACTAAAACTAACAAAAAAATTAATAAAATTTACTTAGGAATTAAGGAAAAAAATTTGTCTAAACAATTTTCAAACTTACAAAAAGTAACTTTTATCAAACATTGGACTGAAAACCTATTTTCTTTTCGAATTACAAGGCCTGCTAGTTTTAGATTTAGATCAGGTGAGTTCGTAATGATAGGTCTCCCAAATGATGAAGGGAAACCAATTTTGAGGGCCTATTCTATAGCTTCACCGAGCTGGTCAGATGAGCTAGAGTTTTATTCTATAATTGTTAAAGATGGACCACTCACATCTAAGTTAAAAGATATTAAAATAAATGATGATATTGTTATGATGCCAAAGCCTACAGGAACTCTTGTCCTTGATGCTTTAAAGCCTGGTAAAAGGTTATTTTTACTATCATCAGGCACTGGATTTGCTCCTTTTGCATCTCTAATAAAAGAACCAGAAACATATGAAAAATTTGAACAAATTGTAGTTACACATACTTGTCGTACAGTTGATGAATTAAACTACAGTAAAGAAACAATTAAAAATTGTTTTGAAGACGACATTGTAAAAGAGTTTATTTCTAATAAGTTAATTATTTATCATTCAACTACTAGAGAAAATTATACCAACAAAGGAAGAATTACCGACTTAATTATTTCTGGGAGACTTTTCAAGGATTTAGGGTTACAGAAAATATCTCAAAATGATAGATTCATGTTTTGTGGTTCAATGGGCCTTAATAATGATTTAAAAGAAATTATGAAAAAAAATAATTTTCAAGAAGGTGCTAATAACAATCCAGGAGATTTTGTATTAGAAAAAGCCTTTGTTAACTAATAAAATTATAATTAATTATAGTTAATGGTGGGCGGTGACGGTCTCGAACCGCCGACATTCTCGGTGTAAACGAGATGCTCTACCAACTGAGCTAACCGCCCCATTAGTTATGCTTATACGTAATTTTAATATAATTGACAACTATGAACTTACTTATTTTTTAATTAAAATTTTAAAAAATTAAAGGAAATTAATCTAAATGAGAGTTAATTTAAAAGCACAACCATCTTGCTGGATAATTAATAGAATCAAGTCAATTACTGGTAAGAAAGAACTTCAAATTCTAGACTTTGCAAGCGGTAGTGGTAGACATAGTATAAGTTTAGCTGATCCAAAAAGGAAAATTACGGCTGTCGATAATGACAGTAAAAAATTATCTTCTTATAATAATTTTCAAAATATAAAAACTATGTGCTTTGACTTAGAAACTAATGAAAAATGGCCATTTGATGAAAATTACTATGATATTGTCATAGTTACTAATTATTTATATAGGCCAAAGATAAAAAATATTGGTAATCTAGTTAAAGAAAATGGGTTTCTATTTTATGAAACATTTGCAACGGGAAACGAAAAATTAGGTAAGCCAAGTAACCCAGATTACTTACTTAAAAACATGGAACTTATTGAAGTTTTTAAAAAAAATTTCAATATTTTATATTATTTCAATGGTGAACAGTTTAAATACAAAAAATCGCTAATTCAAAGATGTGCTATGCAAAAAAAAACATCCCCTACTGGGGATGCTTTTAAATGAATATTAATTAAGCTTAACCGTTAACTGCATCCTTTAATGGGCTACCAGCTTTAAATTTTGGCTGTTTAGAAGCTTTAATTTGAATTGTCTCACCTGTTCTTGGATTTCTTCCAGTTGTAGCGGCACGGTTAGCTACAGAAAAAGTTCCAAAACCAACTATACGAACATCACCACCAGATTTTAATGCTCCAGTTATAGATGAAAATACACCATCAACAGCTTTAGCAGCATCTGCTTTTGTTAATCCTGACGCGTCAGCAACGCTTGCAACTAATTCATTCTTATTCATTCGTACCTCCAGAAGTTGTGTTAAATAAGATAAATTATATCTTATAAATAATCATAACTCTAGTAAATAAAACGATTTTATTAAAGTAAAATAAAGAATTACATTAAATTTTAATGAGAAATGTTTTTTTCATCAATAATATTTGTTTTATTTGTTGGAGGTAAATTACTAATATCTAATATATCTATTTTTTCTGGCATTGTTACTAAAGCGTTACTAACAACTTCATCAATAGAACTTACTGGAATAATTTCTAATTCGTCTTTTATGTTATCAGGAATCTCTACCAGGTCTTTTTTATTATCAACAGGAATTAAAATAGTCTTTAACCCTCCCCTTTTTGCAGCTAGTAACTTTTCTTTTAATCCGCCAATAGGGAGAACACGTCCTCTTAAAGTAATCTCTCCTGTCATACCAACTGAACTTTTAATTTTGATGTCAGTTAAAGCAGAAACGATACTTGTTACCATAGCAACACCTGCAGAAGGACCATCTTTAGGTGTGGCTCCCTCTGGTACATGAACGTGAATGTCACTTTTTTCTATATCAATAGGGTCTAAGCCATAATCCAAAGCTTTTGATCTAATTAAAAACTCTGCAGCTTTAACAGATTCTTTCATTACATCACCAAGTTTTCCAGTAGCCGTAACTTTTCCCTTACCACTTACTTTAACAGCTTCTATTGATAGTAATTCACCCCCAACCTCTGTCCAAGCTAAGCCTGTAGTGATTCCAACAAGATTTTCTTTTTCAACCTCAAGTCTCTGGTAAATTGGTACTCCTAATATCTCTATGAGGTTATCTTTTGTTATAGAAAAACTTTTAGCCTTATTCTTTTCTATAAGAGTAACAATTTTTCTAGTCAATTTAGCAATTTGTCTTTCTAAACCTCTAACACCAGCTTCTCTAGTATAAGATTGTATTATAAATTTAATTGCATCATCATTAATAGAAAATTCTGATTTTTTTAGTTTACAGTTTTCCATTTGTTTATCTATCAAATGTTTCTTAGCTATCTGTAGTTTTTCATCTTCGGTATATCCTGAAAGCCTTATTATTTCCATCCTATCTAGAAGAGCTTGAGGCATATTAAGAGTATTAGAAGTAGTAACAAATAAAACTTTAGACAAATCATAATCAACTTCTAGGTAATGGTCTTGAAACGTTTTATTTTGTTCTGGATCTAAAACTTCTAGTAAAGCAGAAGAAGGGTCTCCTCTGTAATCATTTCCTAATTTATCAATTTCGTCTAACAAAAATAAAGGATTTATTGTAGATCCCTTTTTCATGCCATGTATAATTTTACCAGGCAGTGAACCTATATAGGTTCTTCTATGACCCCTAATTTCAGCCTCATCACGAACACCACCCAAAGCCATTCTAATATATTGCCTACCAGTAGCTTCGGCTATTGATTTGCCCAATGAGGTTTTTCCTACACCTGGAGGTCCGACAAGACATAGGATTGGGCCTTTAATCTCTTTTGTTCTTTTTTGAACCGCTAAGAATTCAATAATTCTGTCTTTAACTTTTTCTAAGCCATAATGGTCGTTATCAAGTATTTTCCTGGCATTTTCTATGTCAGTTTTAACCTTACTTTTTTTAGTCCATGGGATTGAAGTTAACCAATCAATATAAGACCTTACTACTGTAGCTTCAGCACTCATAGGACTCATACTCTTTAATTTTTTGAGCTCCGACAAAGCTTTTTCTTTAGCCTCTTTTGATAATTTACCTTTATTTATTTTATCTTCAATCTCATCAAATTCATTCTTACCATCTTCAGAAGAGCCTAATTCTTTTTGAATAGCTTTCATTTGTTCATTTAAATAATATTCTCTTTGTGTTTTCTCCATTTGTTTTTTAACACGATTACGAATTTTTCTTTCTGTGGATAAAATTTCAATTTCACTTTCTAATTTAAGTGTAAGTTTTTCAGTTCTCTCCATTGGATTCATCATTTCAAGAAACTCTTGTTTCTCTTCAATGTTAAGTAACAAATGATTGACTATTGTGTCAGTTAAGGTACTAGGATCACTGATCTCAGAAATTGTTGACAATATGTCAGAGTTAATCTTACCATTTAACTTAGCATATTGTTCAAAGACACCTGACAATTTATTAGTTAAAATATCTTTATTATCAAATACAAATTCTTCATCTTTTAAGAACTTTATTTTTGCATTTGTATATTCATCTGAAGAATTAACTTTTTCAATTATACACCTTGACTTACCTTCAACCAAAACTTTGACTGTTCCATCTGGAAGTTTAAGCATTTGTAATATATTGCCTAGTGTACCTACTTTAAAAAGGTCTTTTTGTTTAGGATCTTCAACAGACGGTTTCTTTTGGGTAAGCAAAACTATTTGTTTGTTTTCTTCCATTACCAATTCTAAGGCGTTTATGGATTTCAATCTTCCAACAAATAAAGGCGCTATCATATGAGGAAAGATTACAATATCTCTTAAGGGCAATATAGGGTAGATTGTTTCAGTCAAAATAATATCCTTTAAAAATAATGTTATAAATTATAAATGATATTTATTTTTTAAACTTCAAGCTTAAAAGGTAATTTATAAAGAGTTATTTATCTCTTTTGATTTTTTCTCATGAACTAGTAAAGGCTTGCTTCCTTTAAGAACAACATCTTCATTTATAACAACTTCAGCAATATCAGGTTCTGAAGGCAATTCAAACATTGTATCCATAAGAATATTTTCGATAATTGACCTCAAACCTCTAGCACCAGTTTTTAAAGTTATTGCTTTTTTTGCCAATGCCCTCAACGCAGTATCCCTAAACTCAAGTTTAGTATTTTCCATTTCAAAAAGTTTTTGGTATTGTTTTACTAAAGCATTTTTAGGTTTTGTTAGGATAGTGACTAGAGCATCTTCATCTAAATCCTCGAGTGTAGCTAAAACAGGCAATCTTCCGATAAATTCTGGAATTAGTCCATATTTAACTAAATCTCCAGGCTCGACATCCTTTAGAACTTCAGAAGAAGAAACCTCACCAGAATCTACTATTTCAGCACCAAACCCAATTGATGAACCTTTATTTCTATTAGAAATTAACTTATCTAATCCAGCAAAAGCTCCCCCACAAATGAAAAGAATATTTGTGGTATCAACTTGTAAAAATTCTTGTTGTGGATGTTTTCTTCCACCTTGAGGAGGAACCGCCGCAACAGTACCTTCCATAATTTTTAAAAGAGCCTGCTGTACACCCTCTCCACTTACATCTCTTGTAATAGATGGGTTTTCAGATTTTCTAGAAATTTTATCAACTTCATCTATATAAACAATACCCTTCTGAGCACGTTCCACATTATAATCAGATGCTTGAAGAAGTTTTAAAATAATATTTTCAACATCTTCCCCTACATATCCTGCTTCAGTAAGAGTGGTCGCATCAGCCATTGTAAAAGGAACATCTAATATTTTGGCCAAAGTTTGAGCTAAAAGTGTTTTACCACAACCTGTAGGTCCTACCAGTAGTATGTTAGATTTTGAAATTTCAATATCATTCATGTCTAAGGAGTTAGTTAATCTTTTATAATGATTGTGAACAGCTACAGACAATATTCTTTTAGCTTTTGTCTGACCTATTACATAATCGTCTAGTATTCTACAAATTTCAGCAGGTGAAGGAATACCGTCTTTATTTTTTGTAACTGAAGATTGGTGTTCTTCTTTGATGATATCCATACATAATTCTACACACTCATCACAAATAAAAACTGTTGGTCCAGCTATTAATTTTTTAACTTCATGCTGACTTTTTCCACAAAACGAACAATACAAAGTTGTTTTATTTTTTCCTTCGTTTTTATGTTCGTTCATTTTCTATCCTCATTAGACTAAATCTAAATTTAGTATTCTATATTTTGCATATTAAAAGCAAGATATAATTTAATTTAATGCGCTTATTCTACACTTGGTCTTTTATCAACAACTTCGTCTATTAAACCAATCTTAAGCGCATCTTGAGGAGATAAAAAAGTATCTCTATCCATCAAGCCTTCAATTTCTGCAATTTTCTTGCCAGAATGTTTTACATAAATATTATTCAACCTTGATCTTAAATTAATGATCTCTTTTGCATGTATTTCAATATCGGTAGCCTGCCCTTGAAAACCTCCAGATGGTTGATGCGTCATAATCCTGGCATTAGGTAAGCAATATCGTTTATTTTTAGCGCCAGCTGTTAAAAGTAAGGATCCCATGCTAGCGGCTTGACCAATACATACTGTTGAAACGTCCGGCCTAATATATTCCATAGTATCGTATATAGATAATCCAGATGTAACTACCCCCCCAGGAGAATTTATATACATGGATATATCTTTTTTTGGATTTTCAGCTTCTAGGAATAGTAATTGTGCACAAACTAGAGAAGCTAAATTATCATCAACAGGACCAACAAGAAAAATTATTCTTTCTTTGAGAAGCCTTGAATAAATGTCGTATGATCTCTCACCTCGGCTAGTTTGTTCAACAACCATTGGAACAAGTGCAGATTTTTCTCGTGGTGAAGATAATATTTTTGAAAAATCTTCTAACATTCTTGGTACTCCTTAAATTATAATTAAGATTTTACTTTATTCTTTTTAACTGTTTTTTTGGGCTTATCCTTTTGCAAAGATTTATTTGATTTCTTTGCTTTTGCAGCCTCTTTTTTGAGATCAAGATCATCAGTTTTATATAATTCTTCAACTGATACAGTCTTTTCCTTAACGTTCGCCAATTCCAAAATAAAATCAATAATCTTATCTTCAAAAATTGGACCGGATAATTGTTGTTGTGCCTCAGGATTATTTTTAAAGTAATCCATTACTTGTTTTTCTTGTCCTGGATATTTTTGGATTTCTTTCATCATAGCATTTCTTGTATCTTCTTCTTCAACCTTAATATTATTTTTTCTGCCTATTTCAGAAAGTAAAAGTCCAAGCCTTACTCTTCGTTTTGCTATTTCAGAGGCATCAGCTTTTTCTTCATCGCTCATACCTTTATCTGCTTGAAGTTCAGGCTTGTCATCAGATTTATCAATATTGTCTGGCTTGGCATTAGGATTCATAGCCATACAAATACTATTATATTCTTCTTTTTCTAGAGTTTCAGGAAGTTCAAAAGAAATTGAATCTGCTAGTTTATCTAATACTTGTCTTTTGGACTTATCTCGACTTGCAAGTTCATGCTGTTTGCTAATTTGTTCAGAAACAGCCTTTTTAAGTGAAGCTAAATTCTCCATTCCTAAATTTTTGGCTAAATCGTCATTAATAACTAAATCGTTATCTTCTTTTATTTCATTTATAGTAGTTTCAAAAACAGCATCTTTACCAGCTAAATTAGCTGCCTGATAATCTTTCGGAAAAGTAACTTTTATTTCAACTTTTTTACCCTTGCTACATCCAACTAGACCATCTTCAAATCCAGGAATAAAAGAGTTAGAGCCGAGTTTTAAATTATGCCCCTTAGCCTCACCACCTTCAAAAGGTACGTCATCAATTTTTCCTAAGAAATCTATGACAACAGTATCACCTAACTTTGCAGGTCTTTTTGCTGTTACAGTCTTTGTTCCAACATTTTCGGTGGCAATTTTTTCCACTGCTTCATCAACTTCCTTCTCACCTACCTTAACCACCGGCTTAGATATTTCTAGTTTAGACAAATCAGGAATTTCAAATTCAGGCATTAACTCTACTGATAGTTTAGCTTTTAAGTCTTCACCTTCTTCAAAAGATGTTATTTCAATCTTTGGCTGTGAAGATGGTACCAGTTTGTTATTTTCGATAGTCTCTTTAGTTGCATTGTCAACAGATTCTCTTACAACTTCGCCTAACACTTGTTTTCCAAATCTATTTTTAACAACTGAAACTGGCACTTTGCCAGGTCTAAAGCCAGGTAAATTAGCTTCTTTAGCCAAATCATTAAGTTTTACTTCAACTAAATTATTGATTTCTTTGTTAGTTATCACAACTTCGAATTCACGTTTTAAGCCTTCTGATAAAGTTTGAGTTACTGCCATATTTAATCCTTAAAATCTATATGATTTATTTAGTGGTGCGGGCGAAGGGACTTGAACCCCCACACCTTTCGATACAAGAACCTAAATCTTGCGCGTCTACCAGTTCCGCCACGCCCGCATTAAAAATTAAAATCTAATTTATCAAATAGCTAACTTAGGAACCTTTAAACGTCAAGTTAGAATAATGACAAAATTTTACTGGGGCGAGTGACCGGCTTCGAACCGGCGACCTCAGGTACCACAAACCCGCGCTCTAACCAACTGAGCTACACCCGCCATATAATAAAATCTTTTTAAACTTTATTTTAATTATAGTTAGGTATAAATATTTAATAAAGTATAATTAATCAAGGCTTTATTAAATGAAAATATTTCATAACACAGCACATAGAAATCACAATCTTGGTACTGAAACAGCTTTCTCAGTTTTAGCTAGAGCGAACAGACTTGCTTCTGAAGGAAAAAAAATAATTAATTTAGGTATTGGCCAACCTGACTTTCAAACACCAGAGCATATAGTTGAAGCAGGAATAAAAGCTTTGAGAGATGGTCATCATGGCTATACTCAATCTACTGGCATACCTAAATTAAGGGAAGCCGTATCCGATGATATTAAAAGAAGGCATGATGTAAATATTGCTCCAGATAATATATTAATTGTACCTGGTGGTAAGGTAATAATTTTCTTTTCAGCTATGCTGATGGGTGAAAAAAATAAAGAAATTTTATATCCTAATCCAGGCTTTCCAATTTATGAATCCGCTATCAATTATTCAGGTGCAAAAGCGGTACCCTATAAATTAAGTGAAGATATGGGTTTTTCTTTTTCAGCTGATGATATTCTTAAAAAAATAAATAAAAATACTAGCTTAATCATTATAAATAGCCCTGCAAACCCAACCGGTGGAGTTGTACCTAAAAAAGAACTGGAAAAACTAGCTAACGGATTACAAGAATTTCCAGATGTTGTTTTAATGAGCGACGAAATTTATGATCAATTTTGTTTTGGAGAAGACCCTTTTACAACAATGCTCTCGTTTCCAGAAATTAGGGACAGACTTATAATATTAAATGGTTGGTCTAAAACATATGCAATGACAGGTTGGCGCTTAGGTTATGGAATTTTTCCAACCAAGTTGTATGAAATTGCTGAAAAGTTGGCTGTAAACATCCACTCATGCGTAAATGCAAGCGCTCAATTTGCTGCACTAGAAGCTCTCAAAGGTCCACAAGGATGTGTGTCAGACATGAACAATACCTTTAAAAGAAGAGCAGAGATTATGTATACCAAACTTAATGAAATAGATGGGTTTAATTGTCAAAAACCGAAAGGTGCTTTTTATTGTTTTCCCAACATTACCGGTACTAATAAAAATGCAACAGAAATTCAAAATATCTTATTAGATCAAATTGGTGTTGCTACTGTAGCTGGTACTTCTTTTGGTAAGTTTGGTGAAGGTTATATTAGGCTTTCATGCGCCAACTCTGAAGAAGCAATTGAAGAAGCAATTCTAAAAATTAGAACAATATTTTAAAAGTTATTGCCTAATAATTAGGCATTTTATTTGTGCATTATATTTTGCTTGCAAAAATACTTTAAGATATTTCTTTAAAACTATAGTTAAAAATAGCGAGGTGAATATGAAAAAAATTGAAGCAATTATTAAACCATTTAAATTAGATGAAGTTAAAAATTCTTTATCACAAATTGGAATTCAAGGTTTAACTGTCTATGAGGCTAAGGGCTTTGGTCGGCAAAAAGGTCATACTGAACTTTACAGAGGTGCAGAGTATGTAGTTGACTTCCTACCTAAAGTAAAAATTGAAATTATCATAGATGACGATCTTGTGGAATCAGCTTTAGAGTGTATTGAACAATCAGCTAAAACTGGAAGAATCGGAGATGGTAAAATATTTGTATCATCAATTGATCAAGCTATCCGGATTAGAACCGGCGAAAAAGGAAAAGAAGCAATTTAATAAACATTTATGGAGAATTAGAAAATGTCAGATCCCAAAACAATCATTAATACAATTAAAGAAAAGGAGATTCAATTTGTAGATCTTCGATTTACCGATCCACGAGGTAAAATGCAGCATCTTTCTCAACATGTGAGTACCATTGACGAAAAATCACTTGTTGAAGGTTTTATGTTTGACGGCTCATCCATTGCTGGATGGAAAGCTATAAATGAATCTGACATGAAATTAATGCCTGATTGTTCAAGAGCCATTGTTGATCCTTTCTTTTCTCAACCCACCCTATCTATTTTTTGTGATATTTTAGATCCAATTTCTGGCAAACCATATGAAAGAGATCCAAGATCTACAGCAAAACAAGCTTTGGCATATATGGATTCAATTGGTGTAGGTGATACAGCTTATTTTGGTCCAGAACCTGAGTTTTTTGTTTTTGATGATGTTAAATTTGAAGCTGAAATGAATTCATGTTTTTATAAATTAGATTCTTCAGAAGGCCCTTATAATTCAGGAAGTAAATTTGAAGAAGGCAACATGGGTCATAGACCGGGCATTAAAGGTGGATACTTTCCTGTACCTCCAGTTGATTCAGCCCAGGACCTTAGAAGCGAAATGGTATTATCTCTCGTAGACATGGGAGTTCCTATGGAAAAACATCACCATGAAGTAGCACCTTCACAGCATGAACTTGGTATGATGTTTGGTACTTTAATTGAAACAGCTGATAATGTTCAGTTGTACAAATATGCAGTTCAAAATGTTGCTCACTCATTTGGACAAACAGCTACATTTATGCCTAAACCTGTTGCCGGTGATAATGGAACTGGCATGCATACACATCAATCCATATGGAAAGACGGAAAACCACTTTTTGCAGGTGATAAGTATGCTCAATTATCAGAAACATGTCTCTATTATATAGGTGGCATTATTAAACATGCTAAAGCTTTGAATGCTTTTACTAATCCTTCAACTAATTCCTATAAAAGATTAATACCTGGTTTTGAAGCACCGGTAATTTTAGCTTATTCTGCTAGAAACAGATCTGCATCCTGTAGAATTCCTTTTACAGATAGTCCTAACGGTAAAAGAGTTGAGGTAAGGTTTCCAGATGCTACTGCCAATCCATATTTGGCATTTTCAGCAATGTTAATGGCTGGATTAGATGGTATTCAAAATAAAATTGATCCGGGTGATGCTATGGATCAAGATTTATATGAGTTACCTGCAAGTGAATTAGCAAGCATACCTACTGTATGTGGTTCTCTAAGAGAAGCTTTGGATGCACTTTCAAATGATATGTCATTTTTGACTAAAGGTGGAGTTTTTACCGAAGACCAAATAGAGGCATATATTGACCTTAAAATGGAAGAGGTCGTTCAATTCGAACATGCTCCTCACCCAATTGAATTTAAGATGTATTATTCAAGTTAGACATAATAATATTCTATTAAAACCCAACTTTAAGTTGGGTTTTTTTTATTTTAAAATCTCTTTAACAGTGATAATGATTGTATATGTTTTTTCCTTTACATACTACATGTTGTGTTTTTTATGAATAAAAATTTGTTAGATAATGAATATAATGCATCTGAAATTGAGGTTTTAGAAGGCCTTGAGCCTGTTCGTCATCGGCCAGGCATGTATATTGGTGGAACTGACTCCAATGCTTTACACCACCTTGCAATAGAAATTATCGACAATTGCATGGATGAAGTGGTTGCAAAACATGCTTCTAAAATCAATGTGGAGCTCTCAGATAATAATATAATAACTATAAGTGATAATGGACGTGGAATACCTGTAGATAAGCACCCAAAGTTTAAAGATAAATCAGCATTAGAAGTAATAATGACAACTTTGCATTCTGGAGGGAAATTTTCTAACAAGAGCTACACAACATCTGGTGGATTACATGGTGTAGGCGCTTCTGTTGTTAATGCGCTATCCTCGTCAATGATAGTTGAAGTAATACGTTCCGGTGTTTTATACAGACAAGAGTTTTCTCGAGGAATTGCCAAAACAAAGCTAATAAGAGTAGAGGAAACAAAAAAAAGCAATGGAACTTCAATTACATTCAAACCAGATGAAACAATTTTTGGTGAAAGTAATATTTTAATTCCAGATAAAATTTTTCAAATTTTAGAGTATAAATCTTATCTTTATGGTGGGGTTGAGATTGTTTGGAAATGCAATCAATCTCTTATTAAAGACGAAGAAAAAACACCAAGCTATAAAAAAATCTGTTACGTAGAAGGTTTGCTAGAATATATCAAGTTCAAAACATCTACTATACCGCTCTATATGTCTTCTTTTTTTAAAGGGAACGTTAAACTTAATGAAGAAACGGTAGAATGGGTGATTAGTTGGCTTAATTCTGGAGAATCTAGTTTTAATGAAACTTTTTGTAATACTGTTCCAACTCCACTAGGAGGATCTCACGAAACAGGTTTTAGACAAGCTTTAACTAAAGGAATAAGGGATTTTGCTGAAATAAAAGGTTTAAAAAAAGCAAATGAAATAATTTATGACGATTTAATGAATTCTACAGGATCTATATTATCAGTTTTCATAAAAGATCCACAATTTCAAGGACAAACTAAAGAAAAGCTTGTTAATTCTTCTGCATCTAGACTAGTGGAAACTGCTATTAAGGATAGATTCACTACCTGGCTATCTTCTGATACATCAATTGGCGAAGTATTGCTAAACCGTACTCTAGAGAATTATGAAGAAAGAAAAAGAAAGAAAAAAGAAAAAGAAATTTCCAGGAAATCAATTACTAAAAAAGTACGTTTGCCTGGTAAATTAGCTGACTGCACAAGTGACAAATTTGAAGAATCAGAATTATTTATTGTTGAAGGAGATAGTGCTGGAGGATCTGCCAAACAGGCAAGAAGTAGAGAAACACAAGCCGTTCTTCCTTTAAAAGGCAAAATTTTAAATGTTGCAAGTGCGACAAATGAAAAAATGTTACAAAATCAAGAGATTAATGATTTAAAACTAGCAATGGGTTTAGACACAAACTCACAACAAAGTATTAAAAATTTAAGATATAATAAAATTATAATTATGACGGATGCAGATGTAGATGGTGCTCATATTGCAGCCTTGTTACTAACTTTTTTCTATAATCATTTTCCAGAGTTAATAGAAAAAGGTCATTTATATCTAGCGCAACCCCCCTTATATAGAGTTACCCATAATAGCCAATCCTATTATGCTCAAACTGATGAAAGTAAAAATGAAATCATTAACAAAAAATTCTCTGGGAAAGGCATTGTGAGTAGGTTTAAAGGTCTAGGAGAAATGCCACCTGCTCAACTTAAAGAAACAACAATGTCTATTAAAACAAGGAAGTTATTGAAAATAACTATTCCAAAAAGAGATATTCATGAAGCAGATCAAAGAAGAACAGTAGATGATCTTGTCAATATTTTAATGGGAAAAAAACCTGAGCTTAGATTTAAATATATTCAAGAAAACGCTAATCTAGTTGAAAACTTTGATGTTTAGACTTATCTCAGTTAGTGTTGCTTTTATTTGACATTTAAATTTAACGAAGTAATAGAGACATATATTAATTAGTAAGGAATAAAAGTGAATTTTGATGAACTAGGGTTAAGTAAAGAAATATTATCTACTATTAATGAAATAGGATACAAAGAACCAACCGAGATTCAGAAAAAAGCAATACCACAGATATTAATGGGTAGAGATGTACTTGGTTGCGCGCAAACAGGTACAGGAAAAACTGGATCTTTTGTAATGCCATTAGTTGAAATTTTAAGTTCCGGCAAATCAAAATCTAGAATGCCTAGATCCCTTATATTAGCTCCAACAAGAGAACTCGCAATGCAAGTTTCTGAAGAGTTCAATGTTATTAATAAATATTTTAAATTACAAATGGCATTATTAATAGGTGGTGTGTCTTTTACAGAACAAGATATTAAGCTTGCAAAAGGAGTTGATGTTTTAGTAGCTACCCCCGGCCGATTATTAGACCATATAGAAAGAGGTAAAGTAATTATTAAGGAAGTAAAATTACTTATAATTGATGAAGCAGACAGAATGTTAGACATGGGTTTTATCCCAGATATTATTAAAATCAATAAGCTGTTACCAAGAATAAGACAAACACTTTTCTTTTCAGCTACCCTATCAAAAGAGATATTGGATATTGGTAAAGATTTATTAATCAATCCAAAAGAAATAACAGTTTCGCCAAGCTCTTCAACTTCACAAAACATAGAGAGTTTATTTGTCAAATTTGATAATAAAAATAAACTTAACAATTTAATAAGTCTGATAGGGTTGGAAAAAATTAGAAGTGCCGTTGTTTTTTGTAATAAAAAGAAAGATATAGAAAAGGTTAATTTATCGTTAAAAAACAATAATTATCAAACTGTTTGTCTTCATGGTGATATGGACCAAAGTTCTAGAATAAATTCCTTAGATCAATTCAAAAAAGGAAGCGCACAAATTCTAATTGCATCAGATGTAGCCGCTAGAGGTATTGACGTAGATAATATAAGTCATGTTTTCAACTATGACGTTCCAAATAATCCTGAGGACTATGTGCATCGTATAGGAAGAACTGGACGTGCTGGAAAAAAAGGTAAGGCATTTACAATTTATGAAGAATATGATGAAAAAAACATTTTAATGATAGAAAAGGTTATTAGTCAGAAAGTAAAGACAATTGACTTTAAAAAAATATCACTAAATTCTAGTTTAAAGAATAAAAAAAATGACGGACAAAATAATACAGAAATCCATAATTCTACAAAAAAAGCGAAACCTAAATTTTTACCGATAGAAAATTTCTTGAATTTTAAAGATAGTGGAAAAATTCCTAATTTTTTAGTTTCAAAAAATTAACTGATAGCTTTTTCTAAAATTTCAGATAAATCGTTTGAAATTTTTTGATTATAAATATCTTTAAGAATGGATATGATATTCTCTTTGCGTTCTTTTTTAAAACTTCTAAATTGTGTCATAGGTAAAATTAGTCTAGATGCAACTTGAGGGTTATATTTATCAATTTGGCTTATTTGTTCAGCAATGAATTTATAACCAGACATATCTTTAGAATGGAAAAGTATTATATTTTCTTTTTGAAATGTACCAAGAACTGACCTTAATTTATTTGGATTTTTATTATCAAAATCCTTATGTTTGAGAAGTTTTTTTACAAAACTGAGCCCTTCACCCTCTATATTCATAGAAGACATAATTTCAAACCATTTCTCAAGAACTAAATCATTGTTTTTCCAATTTGAGTAAAACTTTTCTAAATAAGGCATCACTAACTTCGAGTCACTTAAGCAAAGTGACTTAAGGGCAGCTATTGACAAAGTCATATTTTTACTAATTGCAAAACGTTTTGCTAAATCAATACCAATTTGGCTACCTATCAAAACTAAGTAATTTAGGATTTTTCCTAATAAAGACCTGTGACCTTGATTTTTTATAAGAAAAATTTCATCTACAGCTAAATGCAGCGCAACATTTTCTAAAGTAGTTTTTAGATTTAAAGCTATCTCTTTCATTAGACTTTGTCTTTTGTAAAAAACATCAATTGGATCAACTGTATCTAACAAATTTTCTAAAGATGCTCTTGAAGGCAACTCTATTAAAAGAGACATTAAAGAATTATTAATTGAGTTAGAACTTATTAAAGATTTTAATAAGTCAGTAAGTTTAGTAACATCTTTGTTTTTTATGAAATATTCAGAGTATAAATTTTGAGCAGCGTCCCATTTATTAAATGCATCATTGTCGTATTTAAGGATATGCAAATAATCAATTTCTTGAAGGTCTGTTTTGAGATACACAGGAGCTGAAAAACTTCTTAAAAAAGAGGGTGTTATTTTTTCTTCTTCACATTCAATAATAATTGTTTCTTTACTATTACAGAGTAGATAAACGTGTTCTTTATCCAGTATTGAATTATTAATTTTAAAATCAACTAAGTGTCCACCTTGATCCAAAAAAGCCATTTTTATTGGTATGGGCAAGTTACTATATTCATTATTTATTTTTTGAGATATATTTAATAAAAATTTAGAGTTTTTCCTCTCTCTTTTTATTTCTATATTTGGCGTACCTGCTTGTGAATACCATTTACTAAAAATAGATAAATCAATTTCGGCACCTTTGCTAAGAGCATCAATAAAGTTTTCGCAAGTGACTGCTTTGCCATCATAAAGATAAAAATACGTATCTATTCCTTTTCGATAAGATTTTTCACCAATGTAATTAAATAGCATTCGAATAAACTCTGCTCCCTTTTCATATATAGTGGGAGTATAAAAATTATTAATTTCTTTATAAAAATTTGGTCTAATTGGATGACTGTTTGAGCCGGAATCTTCAGGAAATTGAATAGATCTTAGTAAGGATACATCTTCTATTCTTTTAACTCCCCTTTCATTCATGTCGGCAGAAAATTCTTGATCTCTGAAAACCGTTAACCCTTCTTTAAGTGTTAACTGAAACCAATCTTGACATGTCACCCTATTACCTGTCCAATTATGGAAATACTCATGAGCTACAATAGCTTCAACATTTTTTAAATCTTTATCTGTCGCTGTATTATTATCAGCTAGCACGTATTTTGAATTAAAAATATTTAAACCTTTATTCTCCATCGCTCCCATATTAAAATGACTTACTGCAACTATCATAAAAATGTCTAAGTCATATTCTAAACCATAGTTAGTCTCATCCCAATACATTGCCTTTTTTAAACTTTCCATAGCATGGGTAGTTAGATGTTTATTGCCAACTTCTGTATAAATTCTAAGTATAATATTTTTTTTAGATAACGTTATATAGTTACTTTCTACAAATTCTAAGTTGCCAACAACTAAAGCAAACAAATATGTCGGTTTAGGAAATGGATCAAGCCAGGTTTTAAAATATCTTTTTTCTTCAGAGCCCTGAACAACACCCTCTTCAATTAAATTACCATTCGAAAGAATTGTATTAAATTTAGCTGATGTCTCAATTTTAACTTTAAATAAACTTAAACAATCAGGTCTATCAGGGTACCAAGTTATTTTTCTAAATCCTTCGGGCTCACATTGAGTGCACAACATATTGTTACTCTCGTATAAGCCTTCTAAAGATTTATTGTCCTTAGGAAATATTTTTACTTCTGTAAAAATATCTAGTGATAAAGTTTCCTTAGGTAATGGTATTATTAATGTTTCACTATTTTTTTTAAATTTGTTTACTTCAATATTTTTAATTATAGATTCATTAATTTTTAACTTAAATGTTTTAGTTATTAAATTTACACCATTTAACTCAATTACATTATCTAATTTGTATTTCTTTATGATAGAAACATCGTTTTTCTTAAAAGAAATTTTTGATTTTACGATTGTAAAGTTTTCATAAATAAAAAATTGTAGAAATGTATCATGTGGTAACCAAAATAGTGGTTTATAATCTAGTCGATTTTTAATAAGCTTTTGCATATGACATTCTTCTAACTTTCTCTAGTATTTGTATAAGCTAGGTTTGAATGTTCTTCACAGTAAGGCCTGCCTGGAACTATAACAGTACCACAAAAAGAAAAACCAGGTAATTTTGGATCTCCTTTTGGCCAGCAGCATCTATTTCTAGACCACTCTACCGTTCTCAACAAGATTTTAAGAGGTAATTCTTTTTTTGTTTCATTACTAGAAACAACTTGTTTTTTTCTAGGTTCTCCTGATTTAGAAATAGGCGAGTTTCTTTTTGGCAAACCTAGTCTATGTGCTTTTCCTGCAATTGCATTTCTTGACACACCTAACTCTATACCTATTTTAGTTATAGGTAAGCCTTCATCCCATAAATTTTTTAATTTTTGTAACTTTTCTTCATCCCAAACAGAATTTTTTTCCATAATTTATCCTAATTTTTTTACCAAATTTCTAGAAACTGACCGACTAAATCTATCTGACTTTCTATCATATATTTCCCATAATGAATAGAGCGACCTAAAATTTTCGCTCTTTTTAATAGTTCAGTCTCTTTAGGTTGCATAATTATATCAGCTATTATTGAATTTTTAGAGGTTCTATCTAAATCAATAGGAATCTTATCATTTTTTTTCAGTCCAAGACTTGTAGCATTTATTATAACATCACAGTCACTTAAAACATAATCATCTGTACCTGAGACATCTACCCTTATAGATTTCTGTTTAGTATTCAGCTTGTCTTTAAGGTTAAAAGCTTTATTTACATCTCTATTTACAATCTTAAGAGATTTTATATTTATATCGACTAAAGCACTAGTTATAGCTGCTGCTGCTCCGCCTGCGCCAAAAATACATACTCTTTTTCCTTCAAGGGCGTTATTTTGTCCGAGGAAACCATTGATAAAACCTTGTCCATCAAAATTATTTCCAATCAAACCTCTATCTTTATCAAATTTAATCCAGTTAACAGCACCGGTAAACAAAGCATCATCATCTAACTTTTCACAAAATTTTGAAATCATTTGTTTATGGGGAATAGTGATAGTCATTCCATGAAAGTTTTTCACTAATTTGAGTGAATTTACAACATTTTCCAGGTTTTCAGGATGGACATGAATTGGAATCATAACAGCATCAATTTTTTTTTTATTAAAAAGGGAAGTGAATAACGTTGGTGCTTTCACATGTTCAATAGGATGTGCAAGGCAACCATAAATTTTTGTTGTGCCTAACATTAATTATATATTTTCTTTTTTTACAAAATTTAAAGAAGCAGAATTAATACAATATCTTAAGCCTGTAGGCTCAGGTCCATCTGGAAAAACATGCCCTAAGTGTGCTTCACACTTAGAACAGTGAACTTCTGTTCTTTTCATAAAAAAAGAATTATCTAAAGACTCTCCAATCACATCTTTTGATGCTGGCTTAAAAAAAGATGGCCAGCCTGAATTAGAATCAAATTTAGTTTCACTTGAAAATAAAGTAACTCCACAACAAATACAATTATAGTGCCCATCATCTTTTTTGTTCCAATAAGCTCCTGAAAAAGCAGGTTCTGTGCCATGTTTTTGGGTTACTCGGTATTGCTCTTCTGTTAAATTTTTATAGTTTTTAATCATCATTTAAACTCATATTTAAAAAAATATTATATTTTAATATTGTTTAGAATGTATTAAATTTTTTATGAAGTATCTAGCAACTTTTTTATAAAAAAAATCCTCATAATAAAAGTAATCCAACATAAAAATCCAAATATGTAAGATATATAGGAAATAAACTCATAAAATATTAACATTGCTGCGAAGCAAATAATTGTTTCAAAACCCTCAGTGACGCCGCCAGTGTAAAAAAAAGACTTTTTCTGATTGTTTGAAATAGAAATTTTATTTTTTTCTATTATCCAAGCAGAAGCCAAAAAAGTGGATTGTGTAGCTACAAAACTTAATAACAAAAAGGTTATATGGTATGAGTTACTAATATCTAAAAAAATAAATGATGCCGGAAATATAGAATAAAAAATGAAATCACAAATAATATCATAAAATGCTCCAATATCAGTTTCTCCTTCTATTCGTGCCATCACTCCATCAAGGCCATCACATAACCTATTCAAAAAAAGGAATAGCATGGCAGTTAAAAACATAGATTTTATTATAAAAAAGGCACAACAAAGTCCAAATAAAAAACCAATTAACGTTATGGTATTAGCTTTGATTTTAAATTTTATTAAGGTTTGAGCTAGAGGAATTAAAATAGGATGTATCAATTTGTTTAATTGAGCGTCAACCATTTCAAAATATTTAATTTTCTAATTTATTAGGAATAACAAAAAGTTGTTTTGGATAAATTAAGTCAGGATTACTAATTTTATCTTTATTTAACTCTACTATATCTAAATAACGAGTACCTAGACCTAATCTCTGATAAGCAATATTCCAAAGAGCGTCCCCCTTTTGAATTATTACTAAAGTTTTTCCGTTAGCTCTTTCAATAGTTTTACCACTAATCATGAGAGAACTTTTACTTTTAACTTTACCTTCTTTTCCTAATAAGAAAGCAAAAAGCTTTTGTTCCCCCGCAATTACTTTACCAGGTATAACGACTGACCATTCATCTTTTAGTATTTTTGAAGATGAAGTGTCTTGTCCACTAAATCCAGCATCAACCTGGACACCACCATGAGCCGACCCTGACATAACTAATTGGCCAATTTCACTATCATAAGTTAGTGCTAATATTGTTATATGAGGATTTTTTTTGGGTTTAATACGAGCAGGTTCCTCCTTAGAATTAGAATCTGCTTTACTTTCATCATTTTTATTATTTAATCCAGGCGCTTGAACTAATGTTGCACCAAGTTGACCTTTATCATCAATGATAGCAACAATAGGAGTATCTTTTTTATTTCCAGTTACATTTATAGCAACTGATTTATCTGCTATTATTACTTTTCCATCTTGAGTAGTTTGCCTAAAAGACAGAATGTACTCTCCACCCTTTAGCTGTTCTTCAGGCACAGCAACAAATTCTCCAATCTTATCACTCGAAGTCTTAGCGATAATTTTAGAACCAGACAATATATCTATCTTAGAATTAGGTAATGCCTTTCCAGCAATAACTAGACTACCATCAGGCCTTACCCTTACAACTTCCAGTTTAATTGTTTCGGCATTTTTGACCGCATTTTCTTTCATTTTAATTGGTTTTGCATCGACTTTATCTTTTACAAGAGGAACAATCACCTCTTTTTCTTTCATTTCAACTGGCTTAGTAAAATCAATCAAAAACGCAAACAAGGCAAGAACCGCGCCTATTAATAATAAGTATATTACTTTTGAAATTTTCATAAAAAACCCTAGGTAACTTAATATATACACACTAATTTAAATAAGATAAATAAGAAATGGTTTTTTAAATTTTAATTTAAATTGGAGTGATTTTGAAAAAAAACATATGTATTTTTGGAGGATCTAGGTCTGGCAAGAATAAAAAAATAGAAAATTCATCTAAAATAATAGGTCAAATAATTGCTGAGATGGGTTTTAATTTGATTTTTGGAGGTGGAGAAACTGGCATTATGGGGGCTGTTTCCTCATCAGTAATAAAAAATGGTGCAAAAACAACAGGTATTATACCTGGTTTTTTACTTAAGAATGATCTTTTAGATTCAACACACTCGAATGAATTCAATTCAAAACTTATTACTACTGAAGATATGCACCAAAGAAAAAAAACAATGTATAAAAAATCAAACGCATTTTTAGTATTACCTGGTGGCGTAGGGACACTAGACGAATGTTTTGAGGTTTTAACTTGGTGTCAATTGAATCAAATCACAAATAAACAAGTGGGAATTATAAACTTTGAGGGATATTGGGATCCTTTATTGAAATTGATCAATCATTTAATCGAAGAAGAATTTATGGGCAATCATAATTTAAATTTTTTTCAAGAAATCAAAAGTACAAATAATCTAAAAAAATTTTTAAAAAACATTTAAATTATATTAAAAATTAGGTAAGAGTATCCATAATATTATCTTTAATATATTTTTATATTTTAAAATTATTCTCAAAAAATTAAGGGATTACAAATGTTAGATTTATTAAAAATTGCTAAGACTGAAGCTAATGGTGGTGACTTAAAAAAGTGTTTAAGTGATCTCTACACTGAAACAGATGTAAGACCTAAAGGTTATGAAAATGCCTTAGTTTGGAAAGGTGGCAAACATGATGGTAAAGTTAAACCCGTATGCCACTCTCTTACTGATGCTTATGCCCTTCTAGGTACTATAGCAGCAGCAGATATTTTAAATCTTCCATTTTATGCTGTTCCAATGTGGTCTCAAATAAGGCATGACACTCAACTTGAAGCCCTTAGTTGGTTTGGTAATATGCAACAAACATCTATAAAATGGTCTACAGCTGGAGATGCATATGTTAACGACAAGTCAGGGAAGAGAGTTGTTGTTATGGGCAAGTCTGGCAATGCTCCCTTGAGAACACAAGCTGGTGTTTATTGTAATGTTAGACCTTACGGACCAATAACTGTCGTTAGATGTATGCCTTGCTTACCATATTCTCAAGACAAGTCTAAATTTTCAGTCAACGAAAATACTGGAATAGTTCATACAGAAATGAACACGCCTGGTATCCAAATGGCGTATGCTTGTCGTCTATTTCTAAAAATGATAAATGATACAGGCAAACTAGGAAGAGTTGCATTTAAACCTACTCAAGCTATGGAAGATGGCATTAACGCTGGATTACTAATTTGGCTTTTGGAGGGTACTAAATTTGAGATTGGTAGAAAGTGGGCCGTTAATGCTTATGAAGAGCACAAAGATAATATAGATAAAATAATATCACTACTTCCAGGTGATTTCAAAGATGGAATGGATAACTGGTCTGGAAAAATTGAACAACATATTGCAGACACGAACTATGGTTTGTTGGTTTGGGATATAATTAATAACCAAGAATGCGTAGTATTAGCAACTGACCTCGATGGTGATCGACTAACCGATCTTCTTGCGGATATATCAGATCCATTGAGAGATTTTGGTCAAAAAGTACTTACACATGTGAATAGTGATTTAAAAATTGATGATGCTTGGAAAGCAATGGGATACACAACCGGTAATGGAAGAGATATGACTTCAGTCATGTACAGAATGGAAGGTCCCCCAATTCATGAACAAACATTAGGTTCAGCTGACGCCATGTTACTTAGGCTTTTGGATGGTGATGAGACCATGAATGGAACAAAAAAACCATACGACCCTAGAATTCATTTTGTACTCATTAGAGATGCATACTTAGATGCAAACCCGCAAAATTCTGAACTTAAAGATTGGATCAATAACGCCTTAAACATATTTGATCAAGTTTATGGTAATAATAGACCAGGTTTTATTGAGGGTTACAAAAAATTGAAAAGTTTAATTAAACCTTGGTAAAAACAAATTTACGATTTGTTTAAGACTGGTTCTAATCTATCCATTATTTGATTTATAAAGCTCTCTTTTGCAGCAAAACAAATTCTTATGTGACCTTCTCCAGATTGACCAAATGCAATTCCAGGTGCGACACCAACATTAGTATCTAATATTAATTTTTTAGAAAACTCGAGTGAATCTTTTATACCCTTAACTTTAAAAAAAGCATAAAAAGCTGCATTTGGGATACTACATTCAACTTGTTTCCAATTAACAAGCCTATCAAACATCATGTCTCTTGAAACTTTTAAACTTTTTCTTAATTGTTTAGTTATATCTTTGTAATTTTGTAAAGCTGATATTAATCCGTCTTGAAGAAATTCAGGCACACCAGTTGTAGTTATTTGAACTAATTTAGCAATATGACTACCTAATTCCTCTGGATGGGTTATCCAACCTATTCTCCAACCTGTCATATTAAAACTTTTTGAAGATGAATTTATGACTATTAACCTATCATTTGGATTTGAACATTCTAAAAAACTTGAAGATGGTAAATCATTATAAGTGATTTGGTGATATACCTCATCAGAAACAAGCCAACAACCTAAATCCCTAGTATGCTTTAAAAGACGATCTTTTTGTTTTTTTGACATTTCCCATCCTGTTGGATTACCAGGACTGTTAACAAAAACCATTTTTGTTTTAGAGGTAATAGAACTGATTAACTTATCATAATCAAGCGTCCATTCGCTATCTTTTAGTTGAAGAGATATCTCTTTAATACTTCCTCTCTTTAATAGAACAGAAGATCTAATATTTGGCCATACTGGGCCAACCATTACAACTTCATCTCCAGTATCTACAATCAAATCACATATTAATCTTAAACCCATCATACCACCCGTAACTACGCTATGGTTTTCAGGTTTAGTATTAATTTTAAATACCTCATTCATATATTTTGCTATTTCAGAACGAAGATCTGGTATCCCATTTTGATAAGTGTAAAAAGTTTTGCCTTTTTTAAGAGATTCTATAGTTTTACCGTAGATGATATTACTTGTTTCGGTATCACCTTCACCAAACCAAGCGGGAAAAACATGTTTTCCAGTTTCTTTTTGATAATTTCTTCCAAAATTAGCTATTTCCATTATAGCTGTTTCCTTAAAGGATATTATTTCAGGGTTCAAACTTTCTAACAATTTTTTAGCCTTATAAATTTAAGATATGCTCTTTTAAAAGCTTGATAGCATCTAAACTTTTTTCAGGGTTGGAACCACCAGATTGAGCCATGTCAGGCCTACCACCCCCTCCTTTTCCACCAAGCGTTTTAGAAACTATATTTACCAAGTCAATTGCGCTAATATTATTAGTTAATGAATTTTTAACACTAATAACTATTGATGCCTTATTGTTAATTTTACTAATTAAACAGACTATATCTATATCCCCACTTTTTAAAATACTTTCAGCAGTAGGTTTTAAATCTTTTACTATTAAATCATCATAAATTTGATAAACAAATGTGATATCTTTTAAAGTTTCTTTGTTGAAGCTTTGATCTTTACTAACACCAGAATTCTTTTTTAATAACCTTAGTTCTTTATAAATTTTTTCATTTTCTTGAACCAAATGTTCTATTTTTTGAGTAACCTGAGAAGTATTACTCTTCATAAAATCTGCAATATATTTAATTTTATTTATTTCATTTTGGTAATATTTAATAGCCGCTTTATTAGTCACAGCTTCTATTCTTCTTACACCTGAAGAAATTCCAGTCTCTGAAATAATTTTAAATGAAGAAATTTCTGAAGTATTTTTAACATGTGTACCTCCACAAAACTCAACTGACCATGCATTTCTATTACCATCGACACTTTTCCCAATTGACACAACTCTAACTTCTTCACCATACTTTTCACCAAACAGAGCAATTGCACCTGTCTTTGCAGCATCAGTGGGTGTCATTATTTCAGTAACTACGTTATCATTACAAAAAATTCTATGATTCACTTGATCTTCAATTGCTTTTATTTCATTTAGCGTTAGTGATTTATTATGACTAAAATCGAACCTTAATTTATCGCTGGTAACTAACGACCCTTTCTGAGCAACATGCAAACCTAATTTTTGTCGTAATGCTTCATGAAGCAAATGAGTAGCTGAATGATGGGCGCAAATTTGCTTTCTAAGCTCAATATCAATTTTTTGAGTAATTTTTTGACCTGACAAAAGTGAACCATCAGTAATTTCTACAAAAGTCAAATAAATTACTTTTCCACTACTTAATTTTAATTTTTTTGAATGCAGAACTTTTGCTTTGCACTTATCGCCAATTATATTTCCATTATCTGATATTTGACCACCTGATTCAGCATAAAAAATAGTTTCATTGGAAATAATTTCAGCTTGCTCACCTTTTGATACTTCTTTAACAATTTTGTTATTTTGAATTATTAAATCAACCTTACTATCAAGATTACTTTTTGTGTATCCATGAAAATTAGTTTCGGGTAAATCAAGTAAAGTTTTTAAAATTTTTTGATTATATTGAGTATCTCCTGATCCTGACCAAGATTTTCTAGCCTTATTTTTTTGATCATTCATAGATCTATTAAAACCATCATGATCTACAGTCCAACCGTAGGTACTTAAAACATCTTCAGTTAAATCTATCGGAAAACCATAAGTATCATATAACTCAAAAGCTTTTTCACCTGGCAACACACCTCCTGATACTTTTTTATCAACCACTTTCATTAATAAGCTCATTCCTCGGTCAAGAGTATCTTTGAACTTTATTTCTTCATCATTAATTGTTCTTTCAATTACATCTTTATGTGTTTTAAGTTCTGGAAAAGCATTGCCCATCTCTTTAATTAAATAATTTACTAGTTTATAAATAATAGGATCAGTAGCCCCCAAAATATGAGTATGCCTCATCGCTCTTCTCATTATCCTTCTAAGTACATACCCTCTACCTTCGTTAGAAGGTAATAGCCCTTCAGCTATCAAAAAAGAAATTGATCTTAAATGGTCCGCAACAACTCTATGTGATATTATATTATCAAAATTTGTATCAACACCAGTAACTAATGAGGAAGCTTCAACAAGATTCTTCATCATATCGGTTTCATAATTATTATGAGTATTCTGCAAAACAGCTGATATACGTTCTAAACCCATTCCAGTATCAATGCTAGGTTTAGGTAAATTTACTCTTTCCTGTACCGAAACTTGTTCATATTGCATGAATACCAAGTTCCAAATTTCAATAAATCTATCCCCATCCTCATCCTTTGATCCAGGTGGACCGCCAGTAACAGATGGTCCATGATCATAAAATATCTCTGAGCATGGACCACACGGACCAGTGTCACCCATACTCCAAAAATTATCACTGGTTTTAATTTTAATTATTTTTTCGTGATTTAAACCAGCTATTTTTCTCCATAAATTTTCAGCTTCTATATCATCATGAAAAATTGTAACTAATAATTTTTCTTTAGGTAAACCATATTCCTTTGTTAAAAGTTCCCAAGCTTGATAAATAGCTTTTTCTTTAAAATAATCCCCAAAGGAAAAATTACCGAGCATTTCAAAAAACGTATGATGCCTAGCTGTCTTTCCTACATTTTCTAGATCGTTATGCTTTCCTCCAGCTCTAAGGCATTTTTGAGAGGTTACTGCTCTTTTATAATCTCTACTTTCTAAACCGGTAAAAGTGTTTTTAAACTGTACCATTCCTGCATTTGTAAACAACAATGTAGGATCATTCTCTGGTATTAAGTTACTAGAAGATATTTCCAAATGATCATTTTTTTTAAAATAATCAATAAATTTAGATCTTATTTCATTTACAGAGTTATTATTGGACATTTGTTAGATTATAAAATTATTTTTTAATTGATAACATCAATTTAATAAAAAACAAATCTACAATAAATTTATTTTTCTTCTTCAGAAATCTGCTGTTCTGGGTTCATTAGAATTTCTTCTACAAGATCAGAATTACCTTTTATTTTATCTTCAATTTCAATTGCCACTTCTGGATTTTCATGAAGAAAGTTTTTAGCATTTTCTCTTCCTTGTCCTATTCTTTGTTCATTGTAAGAAAACCATGAACCAGATTTTTCTATTATTTCAGCAGAGACACCTAAATCTATAATTTCTCCATTCTTAGAAATACCCTCACCATACATAATATCAAATTCAACTGTTCTAAACGGAGGAGCTACCTTGTTTTTAACAACCTTTACACGTGTTTGATTTCCAATTATATCATCTTTATCCTTAATTGCACCAATCCTTCTAATATCCAGTCTAACTGACGCATAAAACTTCAATGCATTTCCACCAGATGTAGTTTCAGGATTTCCAAACATTATTCCAATTTTTTGTCTAATTTGATTTATAAAAATCACCAAGCAATTTGATTTAGAAATTGAAGAAGTTAACTTTCTCAAAGCTTGGCTCATCAGTCTTGCTTGAAGGCCCATATGACTATCACCCATATCTCCTTCTAATTCTGCTCTTGGAACTAAGGCAGCTACTGAGTCCACAACTAAAACTGATATTGCACCAGATCTTACCAAAGTATCTGCAATTTCCAAGGCCTGCTCACCAGCATCAGGTTGAGAAATTAATAACTCGTCAATATTCACTCCTAATTTTTTTGCATAGACTGGATCAAGAGCATGCTCTGCATCTACAAATGCACACGTGCCACCAGATTTTTGTGATTCTGCTACTACATGTAAAGCTAATGTTGTCTTTCCAGAACTTTCAGGTCCATATATTTCTACAATTCTTCCTTTTGGCAAACCACCAATACCCAAAGCAACATCCAAACCTAATGACCCAGTTGATATTGCTTGTACGTCTAGATTTTCTCCAGTCGTACCTAATTTCATTACTGAACCTTTACCAAATGCTTTTTCAATTTGGCCAATAGCTGATTCTAAGGCAACATTTCTATCTTTATCATGATTTGACATTTTTATAACCTCTGCATTCATTACATCTCTCCTCGTCTTCAGATCTATACTTTAATATTGTAGACTTAGAGAATATTCATGTTTTGTTCTATTGTCAACAAATGTTCTTATTTTGTTCTTTTTGTTTGCAAACCCTATTCATCTTTATGAATTTTTTCCATTTTTTCATGACGTTCTTGCGCATCTACACTTAAAGAGGCTATAGGCCTAGCTTTCAACCTACCCAGGCCAATTGGGTCACCTGTTTCTTCACAATATCCATAAGTTTTAAGATCAATTCTACGTAAAGCAGCATCAATTTTACTAATAAGCTTTCTCTCTCTATCACGCGTCCTTAGTTGAATAGAGGCATCAGCTTCAACTTGGGCTCTGTCCGCCATATCAGGCCTTTGAAGTCCTTCTGCAGACAAGGTATCTTTTGTATCATTTGCTTCGTCTAGCAAATCATATTTCCAATTTAATAATTTTTGTCTGAAAAATTCCAATTGCTTTTCATTCATAAACTCTTCTTGATCATTTGGAACATAATCTTCTGGAAGAACAACTCTACTACCTAAAAAACCTCCCCTGTTAGCACCACTAACAAAATTTTCTGATTTTGTATTTTTTTTTGTATTTAATGAGTTCACTTTAAATTCCCTTAAAAAATTTAAAAAGAAACTTATATAA
>Ga0255765_1001242_pt1 | contig 32084 bp, 28 predicted proteins | sample 041ome_8_FD_179965 | JGI IMG/M metagenome (GOLD analysis project Ga0255765, IMG submission 179965) | Coastal salt marsh microbial communities from the Groves Creek Marsh, Skidaway Island, Georgia - 041407BS metaG (version 2) | ecosystem: Environmental > Aquatic > Marine > Intertidal zone > Salt...
GCCAAAACGCGCTTTATCTCGGTCTGAACTTTGTCGCGATGCAAACAATCGAAGCATCGCTTGCCTCTATCATTGCGTCGACTATGCCCCTGCTTGTGGCGCTGGCGGGGTGGCTTGTGTTCCAAGATCGTTTGCGGCCTTTGGGCTATGCTGGGTTGTTGGCGGGCATTTTGGGCGTTGCATTGATTATGGGGTCGCGGTTTCAAGGCAATGTTGATGTGTTTGGTTTGATCCTATGTGGAATAGGCGCCCTGTCTTTGGCGGTTGCGACATTGTCCATGCGCGGGGCTTCATCGGGTGGCAATTTCATGATGGTGGTTGGGCTGCAAATGTTGGTGGGATCAATTGTTTTGATTGGCCCTGCCGCTGCGTTGGAAACATGGGACGTCACATGGTCGCCCCGTTTGATTATCGCCTTTATCTATACGACCTTGGTTCCTGGTTTGGCGGCCACCTTGGTTTGGTTTTATTTGGTGGATCGGATCGGCGCGGTTCGTGCATCCACCTATCACTTTTTGAACCCGTTCTTTGGCGTGGCTGTCGCCGCTTGGATCTTGTCCGAACAGTTGCAATTTTTGGATGTGATCGGCGTATCGATCATTGCGGCGGGGATCTTGGCGGTTCAAATGTCAAAAGCACGCTAGCCGGCATCAGCATTCCGCAGAATAGAATCGACATAGCGCAGGGCGTCGGACACGTGGCCAAGCGTTGTCAAAAGCGCAATCAAAAATCCGACAACCAAATCTGGCGGGATATCGTTTTCCAAGGATTTGGCCAATCGACGCGCCAATCGTTCAATAATCGCAAATGCGTGACGCGGCAGGCCCAGTTGCGCCAAGGCCATTGCGCGTTGATCGGGCGACATGTTGCGCAACTGATGTGCCGCTGTTTCAAGCGCATCCTTCACAGATTGTTGTTGTTTCACAATGTTTTGCAGTTGGCCCGTGACATTTGGCCATCCCGGAACCAACGCAGCATTGACCGCCAAAAGCCATGTAACATCCTGCGGCGTTTGCTGCGGTATCGGCATGATCGGCGCAGAAGGCACGGCACCTGCGGCAGCCAAAGGGGGTACGGCAGGATTTATAACAGTCTGTGGAATATTTTGCGTTTGCGATACGGATTGCGACACGGTGTTATTGATTGGGGGCGCAATCTGTGTCTGCACAGTCGCCGCGGTTGTTGGTGCGGGTTGGCCGGATGACGCGCTTGGTGTCGGCAAAGCACCCGCGCTTGCGTTTGGCATCGTTGGGGAAGTGGGCGATGTAGACACCTGCATTGGCGGGGTAGGCTGCGCCGTTTGGCCTTGTGTGATTGGTGTGGCGTTGGGTCCCGTGGGTTGCGGCAAAGGTGGCGGCGGATTGACCACAGTTGTTCCAGCAGGCTGTGGGATCGTCCCCACGTTTGCGCCAGTCTCTGTTCCAACGACGGGGCCAGCCCCCGGTCCAAGTCCTGCGGTGTTCAGGGCAAGAGGGGGCGCACCTGCGCTTGGTGGATTTGCCGTTTGCGGGACGAATGGTGTTTGGGGTGGCGCAGCATCCCCTTGCGTTGTGAGGCGTGTCAGTTGACCAACCGCCGTCGCAATCGCCGTGACAATAGCAGCGGTTTCTGGAAATTGAGTGGATTGTGCGGCCATCGGTCCACTGGTTGCCCTTGGCGCAGATGCGATCACCGGCGGTGTTGGTTGCGTAGGGGTGCGCGTCATCGCTTGCGGTGTCAAAACGGGTGGCATTGTCAGGGATTGCAACGTACCCGCACGCCCCAAGGGTGGCGGTACCGATGCGGGACCTGTCCGCTGTGCCGTCGGTGGATTGGTCTGCGCAGATGCTTGGCGACCGACGATCGTGTCTTGTTCCGCCCTTGGACGATGCTCGGGCGTTTTGCCTTGGGGTGTGTTTTGATCGGTGCGTTGTTGCCGCGGCTGGACGGGCGTATTGGGATTGTCTGGTTGCAGGCGTGCAATAAAATCGATCTCGGACACAGTTTGTACCACCTCGGTGCGCCCCGTGATTTGGATCAGGCGCGTGATTGTTGACGGGCCAATCATCATCGCATTCCATCGAATGAGCTGCGCAGCTTGGCGAACAAGTCGTCCAATGCAGGCTTCAGCGGATGCATGTGAGGATCGGTCACCGCCAATAAACATTTTTGTCCCCATGCGCGGGCTTGGGTCAGATTGCCCTGTGCCAATGACAGCTCGGCCAGATGATACATCGCGCCCAGATCTTTCGGGTGCGTGGACACGATGGTCAAAAAAGCATCGTGTGCTGCCGAAAAGTGGCCCTGACATCGCAGACATATTCCATACCCCATCCAATAATCGCGTGTGTTTGGCGAAACCGTGACAAGCACAGAAAACAAATGACATGCGGTGTCTATGTCGCCCGCGTCAAACGCAGAATGCGCCGCCCCATAGACTGTATCAACGTCATAAGGCAGGCGATTGTTTATCATCACCTCGGCAGCTTGGGGATGAAACTGCGCATCGGACAGAATCCGAAACAGATCGGTTAAGATCTCTGGATCGCTGTCATTCAGAGCCTGTTCAATCATCACGTTATCCATATCTGGTCTCGTCAATGGTAACGACATGAATCCCGCGCACGTTAAAATATTGGGATCAAATGGATGTGATCGCGCCTAAGATGGGGTCACGCGCCCCAAATATCGCGCCAATGCTTCGGGGGGATGTTCAAACATTGTATGGGTGCGTTGCGGCGCATGGATCACATGATCGGCAACCAAAATCGACTGTGACGCGATTTGCTTTGCATCGTTTGGATCATGGGTGACCATCAACACCAAGGTTCCGTTGTCCTGCGCAATCACGCGGACCAATTCCAACATTTCCGATTTCAACGCAGGGCCAAGCGCGGAAAAGGGTTCGTCTAATGCCAAAATCGGGCGGTTTTGCAACAAGACCCGCGCCAATGCGGCACGCGATTGCTGTCCCCCTGACAGGTCCGCGGGCTTGCGCTGGGCCAGATCGGTTAGGCCAACGCGATCCAAAGCCTGCCCAATCGCGCGGTCCTGGTCTGACGTGATGCGGGCCTTGTGCGTTAGGGCTAGGGCCAAGTTCCGATGAATGGTCAAATGCGGAAACAGGTTGTTGTCTTGGAACAATATCCCGACGGGACGCTGTGCGGGTGACAGATGCGTGATATCCATATTATTCCACAGAATGCGACCCGAGGCCGGTTTTAAAAACCCTGCTATCGCCGACAAAAGCGTGGATTTCCCCGCGCCCGACGGACCCAAAACCGCATAGACATCGGGTGGCAGTGCCAAGGTTTCCGCCGCGATGTGGAAGTCGTTCACGCGGAGTGATAGGTTTTCACAGATCAGCATGACGTTTTCCCCAAAGATCACAAATCCAGAACACTGCAAGGCTCAGCAAAAGCAAAACAACCGCAACCGCAGACGCATCTTCCATCCGATAGGCCCCCATTAATTGATAAAGCTTCAATGGCAATGTCGCATGGTCCGATGTGCCAAATAGAACGATGACGCCAAGATCCCCCATGGATAGTGCTGCCGCCAATCCTGCCGCAAATCCAATAGGTTGGCGCAATCGTGGGATCAAAACCCATCGCACCCATGCCGCGGAATTTAAATTCATCGCCTGCGCCAAACGCAGGTAATCGACGCGGATGCTTTCGGCATGGGGGCGCAAGATCCGCAGAACAAATGGTAGCGAAAGCAGTGCGTTCAGGATGATCGTCACCACCAGAGCCATATCAAACGGGTTTGCAAAGGGGCGGATCATCAAAAATAACCCTGCCCCTAAAACCAAAGGCGACACAGCAATCCCTGCGCTGCCAATAATTTCGCCCCAGCGTCGCGCAAGCGCCAGCGCAAGACCCAAGCACAACACCGTCGACGCGGTTGCCACGATCACAGATCGCACTGCTGCCCACCAGACAGACACAGGCAAATCGGGAATGCCCCAAACCCCTTGGGCCACCACCAAAAAGATGGGCATTCCAAGGAATGCAGATATCAAGATGAGTATCACACCATCAAAGAACGCCGCGCCCAGTCCAAACTTGAATGTTGTTAGATGTCGATCCAATCCGCGGGCAAACGGATCTTTTGCAGACATCGATACGGTCACAATCGCCGCAAGCCCCGCAAGTCCAAATTGAACCAAGGCCAACATTGCGGCCTTGCCTAAATCGAAATCGAAGCGGAATGCTTGGTAAATTGCCAATTCAATCGTCGTGGCCTTTGGCCCACCGCCAAGGGTTAGGGCGACGGCAAAGCTTGATAAACAAATGACAAACACGATGCCACATGCGGATGGCACGATGCTTTGCAACATCGGCCATTCCAACACCCGAAACCGTGCCCATCCGCGCAGGCCCAAGGTTTCCGCCAATCGCAATCTTTCGGCGGGGATTGCCCCCCATCCCTGCAAAACCATGCGCGCAACAAGGGGGATGTTGAAAAACATATGCGCAATCAATACGCCGGTAAGCCCATAAATCGATATCAGGGGCAAACCCAGAAACGACAGCACCTTGTTCACAAGACCGTTGTTGCCAAAAACCGCCAATAACCCCATGACCGCAACAATGACCGGCAGGATAAAGGGCGCGCCCAACACGGTCACGATAATGTCACGCCCTCGGAACCGTCGCCGCGCCAAGGCACGTGCCAACGGAATTGCGAAAACGCATGACAAAGCCGCAGACAACGCGGCCTGCATCACCGTAAACCGCAGGGCCGCCCAATCTGCCGCGGTCATAGTTGATCCAGCCCCCGCCCAGACCCAAACAGTGCCAAGCGGGAATAGGATCAACAGAACGACACAGGCGCCTGCGATTATTGGGACAACGCGGTGCGCCATTCCTCAATCGCGATATCACGCAGATCCGCTGCGGTGTTTTCATCGTGGAACACGGCCTTGGCCGGTGCTGGTAAATCTGCAAAAGCCGCGGGCCATTGTGATGCGGGCTGCGCCGCAGGATAGGACCAGTTTGTCATCGGGATCAGCGATTGAAACGCATCAGACATCACAAATGCCATGAATTGATCAGCCAATTCTGGTTGGTCGGTGCCTGCGACCTTGGCGACCAATTCGAAATAAGCGTAATGCCCTTCGTCAAAAATTGCGGCCTTTTTGGTTGCGTCGCCTTCTGCGACAATATGATAGGCGGGGGATGTGTTGAACGACAGCACAACATCGGCCTCCCCATCGGTAAAGAGACCATACGCCTCGGACCAACCCTTGGTCACGGTTAGGATATGCGGCGCCAAACGGGCCCAGAAATCCGCCGCCTTGTCACCATAGACCGCCTTGACCCACAGCACCAATGCCAATCCTGAAATCGAGGATCGCGGATCTTGTATCACGATCTTTTGTCCGTCGGGAAGTTTGGTCAGGTCTTCGAAACTGTTCAACGGTGTTGTGACTGTGGTGTCGTTGTAAATGAATGACACATAAGACCAATCAAAAGGCAAAAACACGTCATCCGTCCACGCAATCGGCAGGTCTAGGTCGGTGTTGTTTTGCCCATGGGGCGCAAACAATCCTGTGGATCGCGCCTTTTTGGTGACATCGGTGTTCAAACCGATCACGATATCCGCGTCTGTTGATGGGCCTTCCAGCATCAAGCGCGGTAACAAATCCCCCGCCGAAAACCGCAGATCACAGGCACAAGTTTGTTCAAACGCTGCCTCAATCGACGGGCCAGGACCCCATTCAGAGGTAAAGTAGTCAGGCGCATAGACTGACAGCACGGGTGTTTCTGCAAGTGCCTGTGTTGCCACCAACAGGCCCGCAGCAAGTGTGAAGTGTTTCATAGTCTCTCCATTTTGCATGCGGAGAGTAAGTATCAGGATGAACCGACCTTCCCTCCGCCGGTTTTAACCGGATCAGGTTCAACGGGTCCGCAATCGCGTCTCAGCCATGGTTAGGCACCCCGAGGTGAGGCAGACATTAGCTGATTTGTTCGAAAGTGCAAGCGGTCATAATTTGTCACGACAGTGCATCGCAAACATTGGGCGAGGTAAACCTGTGACATATCTGTGAATGGACCTTTGACCGCGATGGGCATCATTTAATTTTTAACAGACCATTTGCACCGACGTTATACCGACGCTATACCGACGCAATACAGATACTGATCGGAGCGCTGACATGAGCCTAAATTCCTTTGGACACCTATTTCGCGTCACCACGTGGGGTGAAAGCCATGGGCCTGCATTAGGTGCGACTGTGGACGGGTGCCCGCCCAATGTTCCTGTGGATGCGGCGCAGTTGCAGCATTGGTTGGATAAACGCAAACCAGGTCAGAACAAATTCACCACGCAGCGGCGCGAACCTGATGAGGTGGAAATTCTGTCTGGCGTCTTTGAGGGTAAATCAACCGGCACGCCCATTCAGCTGATGATCCGCAATACAGATCAACGGTCCAAGGATTATGGCAATATCTCAGAAACCTTCCGTCCTGGTCATGCCGATATCACCTATTGGCAGAAATACGGCATCCGCGATTATCGCGGCGGTGGACGGTCTTCGGCCCGTGAAACCGCGGCGCGTGTGGCGGCGGGCGGTATCGCGCGCGCGGCGATCAAGACCCTTGCCCCGACTGTTGAAATCACTGGCTATATGACCCAAATCGGGCCGCATAAGATTGACCGTTCCAAATTCGATTGGGATCAGATCGATCAAAACGAATTCTGGACCCCCGATGCACAGGCCGCCAAAGATTGGGCCGCTTATTTGGACGACATTCGCAAGGCACATAATTCCGTTGGCGCTGTGATTGAAGTCGTGGCCAAAGGCGTTCCCGCAGGGCTAGGCGCACCGATTTATGGCAAGTTAGACACTGATTTAGCGGCTGCAATGATGTCGATTAACGCGGTCAAGGGTGTCGAAATTGGCGAAGGCATGAATGCCGCTTCGCTCATGGGATCAGAAAACGCCGATGAAATTTTCATGGGTAATGATGGACACCCCGTGTATTCATCAAACCATGCGGGCGGCATTTTGGGCGGTATTTCGACAGGCCAAAATGTGGTTGTGCGCTTTGCGGTGAAACCCACATCCTCAATCCTAACGCCGCGGCAATCGATCACCAAATCGGGTGAACCGATTGAGGTTGTGACCAAGGGCCGTCACGACCCGTGTGTGGGCATCCGCGCCGTCCCTGTGGGCGAGGCGATGATGGCCTGTGTCATTCTGGATCATCTGTTGTTACATCGCGGTCAGATCGGTGAAAATCAGGGCAAGATTGGCTGACGGTCCGAGCAAAGACGCCTGTTGCAGATGAGTATTTTTGCAAAAGTGAAATCAGGTGGTGTGCAACAATCGGCCGACAAGCTGCGGCAGGTCCGCATAGGCGTCAAAGGGTGCGGCGCTTTTGAAGTATTCTAATCCGTGCTTTCGATACCCTTGTGTAAAGAGGGCAAAAGGAACATTTGCGTTTAGTGCAGTCTCATAATCGACTTCGCTATCGCCGACAAAGATCACCTGATCAGCGGTCAAATCATCCATTGCTTTGAACAGCATTTCTGGGTCTGGCTTGCGCGTCGCCAAGCTGTCGCCACACACGAGCGTATCGAACTGATTTGTGATGTCGAACGCATCCAAGACGGCGAGGGTTGGTTTCAGTGGTTTGTTTGTGCACAGGCCAATCTTATGGCCGTCCGCGCGCAGGGTGGCCAAAGCGTCGATGGCCCCATCATAAAGGGTGGTCAGGGACGATGCGTTGGTCGAATAGTGTTTCAACGCGGTTTGCGTCATGTCTGCATGGTGTGACATGTCGATTGAGGAATGCCGCAACACGCGTTCAACCAAGGTGGGCAGGCCGTTTCCGACAAATGAAACCACCGTTTGCAGATCCAGCGGATCATATTCGTGATCGTGTAACATCCGATTGATTGCGGCGTGAATGTCACGAGCGCTGTCAATCAAAGTACCATCAAGGTCAAATATGATCGCCGCCATTGTTGTGCCTATGATCCGTTCGCTGCATTGCGAATGGCGGTGATGTTATCACCATAGACCGATGGATTATCGACCGAACCACCACGGAACACGGCCGATCCTGCGACCAAGACATCGGCCCCTGCCGCCGCCATCTGTGGTGCGGTCGTTGGATCCATGCCGCCATCAATTTCGATATGGATCGGACGGTCACCGATCATGGCGCGCAGTTTGCGTACCTTGCCGGTCATGTCGATGTATTTCTGCCCGCCAAAGCCGGGGTTCACCGTCATCACACAGATCAGATCGCACAGGTCCAAAAGATGTTCGACGCTGTCTGCGGGTGTGCCTGGATTCAGGGCAACGCCTGCCTTCATCCCTGCGCCGCGAATGGCCTGAAGCGTACGGTGAATATGGGGACCCGCTTCGATATGGGCGGTCAGGATGTCGGCCCCTGCATCCGCATACGCGTCAATATAGGGATCGACAGGCGCGATCATCAAATGCACATCCATCACGGTTTTGACATGGGGGCGAAACGCTTTGACCGCGGGCGGGCCGAAGGTCAGGTTCGGCACAAAATGGCCATCCATCACATCCACATGGACCCAATCTGCGCCTTGCGCCTCAATCGCGCGGATTTCTGCGCCGAAATTCGCAAAATCGGCAGAAAGGATTGAGGGGGCGATTTTGATGCTTCGGTCAAAGGACATGGGTTTGCTCCGATCAGGGGTGTTTTGCGCTGTTTAGTGTGCAGGTTGGTGTTTGTCCAAGATTATTTATTGGTCCAGTTTTGGATCAGATCCATCGCCTCGTCCGCTGTTTCGACAAAACGAAACAGCTTTAGGTCGTCGTCAGAAATGGTGCCAGCATCGGCCAAGGCATCCCAGTTTATGATAGAATGCCAAAACGCATTGCCAAACAGCAAAATCGGAACGGGCGTCATGCGGCCAGTTTGGATCAGGGTCAGAGTTTCGAACAATTCATCCAAGGTTCCAAACCCACCGGGAAAGACACAGATCGCCTTGGCGCGCATGAGGAAATGCATCTTGCGGATGGCGAAATAGTGGAAGTTAAAACAAAGGTTTGGCGTGACGTATTTGTTCGGGGCTTGTTCATGGGGCAGCACGATGTTGAGCCCGATTGAAATACCGCCTGCATCGGCGGCACCGCGGTTTCCGGCCTCCATCACGCCGGGGCCGCCGCCGGTGGTGACGACCATGTCACGACCGCCGCTTGCAATGCTTAACTCGGTGATTTTCTGTGCCAAAATACGGGCCTCTTCATAGTATTTTGACAAATCTGCCAATGTCTTGGTCCGCGCGGATCCGATATTTTCGGGCGCAGGAATGCGCGCGCCGCCAAACATTACCACGGTGGATTGGATCGCGTGTTCATCCATGACGATTTGGGGTTTTAAAAGCTCAAGCTGAAATCGAACGGGTCGCAGATCATCGCGCAGCAGGAAATCTTGGTCCGCAAATGCAAGCTTGTACGCATCAGCCCGCGTCTGCGGAGTGTCAGGAATACCTTGCGCGGTTGAATGGTCGTTTGCAGCGTCTGGAAAAATACGTTTTGACATTGGATCCCCTTTTGTTGTTGTGTCCACCAAATCAGTCAACTGACCAAAGTGCAACCAAATAGGGATCTCATGACAGAGTGGACACAACACATACGTGCAGCGGCCCAAGCGTTGAAACCGCACGTCAGGGAAACGTCGGTATTGCGTCGGTATCACGTCGGTGCATCCGTCGGTATTGAATTGAAATTCGAACACATGCAGCACATGGGAAATTTCAAGGTTCGGGGTGCGATGAACACCTTGTTGCACGGTGACATTCCGCCCGCTGGCGTTGTTGCGGCAAGTGGCGGCAACCATGGTGCTGCGGTGGCGTTTGCCGCGAAAAATCTGGGGGTGCCTGCGCATATTTTTGTGCCTGAATTGGCAGGACCGACCAAGATTGATCTGATCAAATCGACGGGTGCGGATTTGACAGTTGTTGCGGGACAGTATGTGAACGCTCTTGATGCGGCGATGGCCTATGCAAAGGACACGGGCGCGATGCAAATTCATGCCTATGATGCGCCTCAGACGGTGGTTGGGCAGGGGACGCTGTTTGCGGAATGGCAGGAACAGGGGCTTGAGGCCGATACACTTTTGATCGCGGTTGGGGGCGGTGGATTGATTGCGGGGGCTTTGGCGTGGTTTGGTGCGTCGAAAAAGATCGTCGCCGTTGAACCCGAAACCTGTGCAACGCTGAATGGGGCGCTGTTGGCGGGGGCCCCTGTGGATGTGCCCGTGTCGGGCGTCGCAGTCAATGCGCTGGGCGCAAAACGGATTGGGTCGATTTGTTTCGGCCTTGCCACCCAGTATAACACGCCAAGCGTCTTGGTGAGTGATGACGATATACTTCGTGCCCAAGCAACCCTCTGGCAGGATCTGCGACAATATGTTGAACCCGCAGGCGCGACCGCACTGGCCGCATTAACAAGCGGGGCCTATATCCCTGCACTGGGTGAAAAGGTTGCGGTTTTGGTCTGTGGTGCCAATCCCAACGACCTGCCAAAGATCACAATGCTCTAATGCGTTATTGTGCCTTTGGCCCAGACTATATATACAGTCGCAAAATTTGATCTGCACAAGGGAACGAAACACATGTCCAATGCACACTTAGAAAATGCTATCGAAGCCGCGTGGGAAGCCCGTGACACAATCACTCCTGCCACCACAGGTGAAACACGTGACGCGATTGAAGATACGTTGAACGCTTTGGACAGTGGATCTTTGCGTGTGGCCGAAAAGATGGCAAACGGTGATTGGCATGTGAACCAATGGGCGAAAAAGGCCGTTCTGTTGGGGTTCCGCATTAAAGATATGGAAATTCACGCAGGTGGCCCACAAAACGGTGGTTGGTGGGACAAGGTTGACAGCAAATTTGCCGGTTGGGGTGAAAACCAATGGCGTGCGGCCGGGTTCCGCGCGGTACCAAACTGTATCGTTCGCAAATCAGCCTATATCGCAAAGGGCGTTGTTTTGATGCCGTCTTTTGTAAACCTTGGCGCTTATGTTGACGAAGGCACGATGGTTGACACATGGGCAACCGTGGGCAGCTGTGCGCAAATCGGTAAAAACGTTCACCTGTCTGGTGGCGTCGGCATCGGTGGCGTGTTGGAACCCATGCAAGCAGGCCCAACCATTATCGAAGACAACTGTTTCATCGGGGCGCGGTCCGAGGTTGTCGAAGGCTGTATCGTTCGTGAAGGATCGGTTTTGGGCATGGGTGTGTACATCGGCAAATCGACCAAGATCGTCGATCGTGAAACGGGCGAAGTCATGTATGGCGAAGTGCCACCCTATTCCGTTGTTGTATCAGGCTCTATGCCATCGAAAAACGGGGTTAACCTGTACTGCGCGGTCATCGTAAAACGCGTTGATGCGCAGACCCGCAGCAAGACAGGCATCAACGAATTGCTCCGCGATTAATTCGTAGGATATCGTGATCCAAAGCCGCGCGTTTTGCGCGGCTTTTTTTATGGGTTAATCGTTGTCCGCAACGCCAGCACCAGCACCAGAGAGACGCGATGCTTCGGTCGCAGGAACATAGGTTTCATGTGCAAACCGCGTCAGTGCATCAAGCGTTTCTTGTGTCGTGTAAACGCGGGTCTTTGGGATGTGGGGGTGTATTGATACCGGATCGTTTGCGATCTGTACCATGACATCGGCCTGTGACAGCCTTGCGATGGTGGCGATGTCGTCGGATCCTAGGGTTCCTGCGCCATCGACGAAAATGGGGTCACCATTGACCATAACGCACAGCGGTTTGCCCAAAATCTGCGCTGCACGTGCGACGAAGGGCAGGGTAAAAACAGGCTCTAACACAGTGGAAAACGCGGTCTTTTGTGCGATTGGTCCCCTGTCGAGTTTTGCGAAATCTTGGATCTGGATTCCGATCAACAACGGGTTGTTCTGCGCGTTTTGCAATGTGCGCAACAGATGGGACAAACCATCCAAACCATATTTGCATAGGGCTGTGGTGGCAAAAGCGGCGTCTTCGGCTTCGCCCCATGAATACCCGACGCCACGGGCGGCCTTTGTGGCCAATGCCGTTGCTTCGGAAAAAGAAAGATTGATCATATCAGCACGCCCAGAATTTTCGACGACGATAGAGATCTTGGGATAGCTGTCAACAACACAAAAGCCCCAGCAGTGCGCTGGGGCTTTAAAGTTTAGGGGTAAGTGTGATTTACATCGCGTGCTGCACTCTGTTCGCTTTGATCTGGCGCGGGGGGAAACCCTTGCCATAACAGGTCCGTCTGGATGCGGAAAATCGACCCTATTGCGGATGATTTCGGGTCTGGATCGGGATTATACTGGATCTGTCCGTGGACCACATCGCATCGGATTTGTGTTCCAAGAATCTGTGTTGCTGCCGTGGATGCGGGCGGTTCGGAACCTAGAGGTGACGTGTGATATTTCATCCGACACTGCGCTGGGCGCGCTGGAACAGGTTGGGTTGGCCGCGTGCGCCGATCTGTATCCGTCACAAATGTCGCTTGGACAACAGCGCCGGTTGGCGCTTGCGCGGGCCTTTGCGATCAAGCCGCAGTTATTGTTGTTGGATGAAGCGTTTGTATCGCTTGATGAAAAGCTCGCAGATGAGATGATGGGCGTTTTCGAAGCGTTGCGTTCCGATATGCCGGTGTCGACGATTTTGGTGACCCATGACATGACCGAAGCGCGGCGCTTGGCCGACCGCATCATCACATTGGCAACAGATGGCTAAGCCATCATCGCCATCGCCGCAGTTTGCATATCAGGACCAATAGGATACTGAGAACCCAAGAATTGCGTCATCACGCAACCTGTAATGTCACGCGCCGGATCAACCCAGAAATAGGTCGCGGCAGCCCCGCTCCACCCAAATTCGCCAAGCGTCGTTGGATATGTCGCAACGCCCACATCTGTCATCACACGACCAAGCAAGTTCCAGCTGTATCCCGCGAAAGGTTCATCATTGATCCGCATATGTTCCTTTCCAAATCGAACCCGTGGCGTGGTCGCAAGGTCAAGAAGCGCAGGCGATAACAACGTTTCCCCTTCGGGCGTTTGGCCGGTGCGCAACATATTTGCAAAGGACATGTAATCGTCCAAAGTCGAATAGAGCCCATGACCGCCGCGGCGGAAATCTGCATCATCTGTGGGATGGCTGGTTCCCAGATCCGCGGGTGTTAATACATGGGGGGCAGGTTGCAACCGTGGCAGTGCCGACAATGACCGTGATCCATAAATTGACATCAAACGGTCATGCCCATCAAGAGGAAGCGAAAATCCCGTATCTTGCATATCAAGGGGGTCAAAAATCAGCCGCTGCAAAAGATCATCAATCCGTTCACCCGTTGCGCATTCGATGATATGCGCCAAGACGTCGATCGAGACCGAATATTTCCAATTCGACCCCGGATGAAAGACCAAGGGCAGTTCAGCCAATGCACCCATCATATCGGACAGATCGCGATATCCTGCTTCTATAATCTGGGAATTGCGATAATGCGCACTGATGGGGCAGCCCAGCGTGAAATCATACGAAAACCCCGCCTGATGGGTCAAAAGATGTTCGATGGTTATCAGGGCTGTTGCGGGTTCGATATGCCCGTTGTGATCGATGACCTTCATCGATTTAAACCGCGCATCAAGGTTCTGTATCGGCGTGTTCAATCGAAACACCCCGCGCTGGATCAGCATCATGGCAAGGAATGACACGATTGGTTTTGTCATCGAATAGATGCGATAAATCGCATTCTGCGGAATGGGGCGACCGCTGTCCAAATCTTGGACGCCTGCACAACCATGAAAGAGCGGCTTGCCACCGTGATCGACGCGCCATTCGATGCCTGCAAACAGGCTGTTATCAACGTAATTTTCGGCGGTTTGTGTCAATAGATCTGTCATTGGGATCCCCGTTTTTTGTCACAGTTCCGCAAAATAACCGCGCTGTAAAGAGTAAAGTCATAGTGTCATCGCATCGAACAGATGCGGGCGAGCGATAGGGGGGCTTTGCACTTGAATCTGTGAATGAACTTCGGCAATATGGTATACCAAATACTGGGCGGAACACTATGACACAGCGGATCACAGGGCACACACGATTTATCGCGCATTTGGGGATGCCGACCCACAGCTTTAAGGCACCGATGATTTATAATCCCTATTTTGCGTCGCAGGGGATTGATGTCGTGGTCATGCCGATGGGATGTGCGGCGGATGATTTTGCACAGTTCCTGCCGTTGTTGTTCAAGCAAACGAATATCGCCGGTGCTTTGATCACGATGCCGCACAAGGTTTCGGCCGTTGATTTGTTGGACGACATGACGCCAGCGGTCAAGATTTGCGGGGCCTGCAATGCTGTTAAACGTGACGCGCAGGGGCGTCTGGTTGGCGATATGTTCGACGGCGCGGGGTTTGTGCGTGGGGTGATGAACAAAGGGCGGAACATTCGTGGTGCATCGGCTTTGGTCATCGGAGCGGGTGGCGTTGGGTCCGCCATCGCAGCAAGTTTGGTCGCCGAAGGTGTCGCGCGGATCGGCATTTACGATATCGACGCAGACCGCGTCGCGGATTTGGGGCAAAGATTGCAGTCCTCTTATCCAAAACTGAACCTTGAGGTCGGAGTGAATGACCCAACGGGTTGGGACATCGTTGTGAATGCGACGCCCTTGGGCATGAACGCGCAGGATCCATTGCCGCTCGATGTGACCAAGCTATCATCGAACACATTTGTCGGCGAAGTCGTCATGAAAAGTGAAATGACGCCATTCTTATCTGCCGCCGCCGCCGCAGGGTGTCAGACCCAAGTTGGAACCGACATGTTGTTCGAAATGATCCCTGCCTATTTGGAATTCTTTGATCTGCCCACGACAACGGCCGATCATTTGCGTGCTGTGGCGCAGATCCAATACTAATCTGCGGCCAATAAATATCCCGATCCGCGAACAGTTTGCAGATACCGCGGTTCTTTTGGATTGACCTCAATCTTGCGGCGCAAGCGGGTGATTTGAACGTCGATGGCACGATCTTGGGCTTGGGCTTCGTCGCGGCCAAGTTCGCCAACCAAAGCCGCGCGCGACACGGGGTTGCCCACGCTTGCGGCAAAGATGCGCATCAACTGGCCTTCGGTCGCGGTTAGGCGGATCAAGTCATTCCCGTTCCACAATTCCCCACGTTCTATATCATAGCGCACAGGACCAAGGCGTAAAACCGTTGGCATTTCGGGCTGCGTCACAGGTTCGGGCGTTCGGCGCAAAATCGCATTGATCCGCAACAGCAATTCTTTGGGTTCAAACGGTTTGGCTAGATAATCATCTGCGCCTGCCTCAAGCCCTGTGATGCGGTCTTCTGTTTCGCCTTTTGCGGTTAACACGAGTACGGGGGTATCGCGATCACTGCGAATCCATTTGGTCAGGGAAACGCCGTCTTCCCCTGGCATCATCACATCCAAAACGATCAAATCGAAATCAAGCCCCGCCAAGACGCGACGGGCATGTTCGCTGTCACGCGCTGCACTGACCAAAAAACCATGTCGGATCAGGAACTGTTTTAACAGATCCCGAATGCGTTCGTCGTCATCAACGATAAGTAAATGTGCGCTCATGCCTGATTATTCCTGTCTCAGCCCAAGATACGCGCGTCGCATCTCGGGGTCCATCATCGCTTCTAGCACTGTGCGAAAACCTGCCACCGCGTCAGGCCCTGCGTGACGATAGGCAGCGCGCATGCGATTGCGCTGGGCATCAGAGAGTTGTTGTTCTAACGCGCGACCTTTGTCGGTCAGAAACAGATTGCGTTCGCGTTTGTCTTGTTGGCCAACATGGACCACGACCAACCCGTCTTCGATCAATGTGCGCAAAACACGGTTCAGCGATTGCTTGGTCACGCCTAGAATTTTCAATAGGTTATTGACCGTCGTTCCCGGGGCGCAGTTGATGAAATGCACCGCGCGATGATGGGCGCGGCCATAGCCTTTTTCTTCCAAGATGCGATCAGGATCGGCGGTAAATCCGCGATAGGCAAAAAACATCGCTTCGATGCCTTGGCGCAGTTGTTCATCTGTCAGATAAAGCAACGCTTCGCCCATTGTGCGATTTTGATTTTGCATGGTCCGCCTCCTTGTCCGTAATGACATTTTATGTCAGCCTTGTTGACATTCCAAGCACAAACTGATACCGAATCTTAGTTTTGGCGCAATAATATGTCCGAAGTGGACATAAATCGCGCAACTAATGAAAAAGCTATTAGGGAGACGACGATGGCTGGTGCTTATGATGATCGCGATGGCAAAATTTGGATGGATGGTAAATTGGTCGAATGGCGCGACGCGAATGTGCATATTCTGACGCACGGTTTGCACTATGCCAGCTCAGTCTTTGAAGGCGAGCGCGCGTACAATGGAAAAATTTTCAAAAGCCGCGAACATTCGGAACGTTTGCATTATTCCGCGACATGTTTGGATTTTGAAATCCCGTATTCCGTTGACGAATTAGAGGCGGCGAAAAAACAAGTTTTGGAAGCAAATGGTTTCATCGACGCCTATGTTCGTGCCGTTGCATGGCGTGGCGCAGGCGAAGACATGGGTGTCGCATCCAAGCGCAACCCAGTGCGCGTTGCAATCGCCGCGTGGGAATGGGGTAACTATTACGGCGATGCCAAGATGAAGGGCGCGAAATTGGATATCGCCAAATGGCGCCGCCCGGATCCTGCGACCATCCCAAGCCACGCAAAAGCGGCGGGCCTCTATATGATCTGCACAATGTCCAAACATGCAGCCGAAGCCAAAGGATGCTCCGACGCGATGATGTATGATTATCGCGGCTATGTTGCCGAAGCGACAGGCGCGAACATCTTCTTCGTCAAGGATGGCGAAGTGCATACGCCAAAGCCTGATTGCTTTTTGAACGGATTGACACGTCAAACGGTCATCCAGATGCTGAAAGACAAGGGTATCACCGTTCATGAACGCCACATCATGCCACATGAATTGGCAGAATTTGAACAGTGCTGGTTGACCGGCACCGCTGCCGAAGTCACGCCTGTTGGTCAAATCGGTGAATTTAAATTCACCGTTGGTGAACTGACACGTGACATTGCAGAAAGCTATGAAAATCTGGTGCGGGCATAAACCCATTTGCGGTTTTGATTTGGGCCCCTCGCGGTTGCGGGGGGCATTTTTTTACCAGCAGTTCGCGACAGTATACTGTGTGTTTGCCTAAATATCTGTTCTTGAGATTTTTAAAAAATTGGGCCAACGCCACTTGGACAGGGTTTTATAGCGCATGATCGGATCCCAAATGACTGAGCTTATCCCCGCATGGGTGAACGGCACGCTTACACCTGTTGAAAAGCTCGCCGTGCATCAACAGGGATTGCGTCATATGGCGGTGTCTGTGTTTTTAATGGCGGGGGATGATATCTTGATCCAACGCCGCGCCTTGGGGAAATATCACACACCGGGTCTGTGGGCGAACACCTGTTGCACCCATCCACACTGGGGCGAAGATCCGCTTGGCTGTGCGCATCGCCGCTTGGAACAAGAACTGGGGATCACCCAGACGCACCTCGTCTATCGAGACCGCGTTGAATATCGCGCGGATGTCGGGGGCGGGTTGACAGAACATGAGGTGGTTGATCTGTTCGTAGGCCAAGTTGAGCATGACCTGCCAATCAACTTGAACCCTGATGAGGTGATGGAAACCGATTGGATCAACCTAACAGATATGCATGCAGCGATCGCACAAAATCCGACGCACTTTACCCCGTGGTTGCGCATCTATTTGTCTGACCACGCGCACAAGATTTTCGGATAATCACGCGGAAAATCGGTCTTGGATATCTTTTAAATCGGGAATGACATCTGCCGTTCCGTGCCGCGTCACCATGATTGCGGCGGCTTTGGTGGCCAATGAAATCGCCTGTTCCATCGGCATGCCGCGATCTAATCCGGCAAGGACATAGCCTGTGAATGTGTCGCCCGCCCCTGTTGTGTCTACGACATCAACGGAAAGCGCGGGGAAATCACGTGCGTTTCCGTGATGATACCATCGACACCCCTTCGACCCAAGCGTGACAATCATATCCAAGATGCCCAAGCTGTCTGGCGTTTGTCCAACCTCTGACGCCAATTGCGCGGCTTCTATTTCGTTCAAAATAAGGAAATCCAAAAATGGCAAAACCGCGCGCACCGCGTCCGCATGAAACGGGGCGGCGGCATATGCGGTCCGAAGCCCCAGATCACGCGCGATCTTCATCGCTTCGGCCTGCCCCGATGTTTCGTTTTGGGTTAGAAAAATATCGCCTGTGTTGGCTTGGCTCAAGGCTGCGCCGATATGTGCAGACGTTATCTCTGCATTGCCACCCGGATAGATCACAATAGAATTTTCGCCATGTGCATCAACTGTAATGATCGCGTGCCCTGTGTGCTGACCCTGCGCGATATGGCGGGTATCCACACCATATTCTGTCAGGCGTTCAACCGTCCACGCGCCATCTTTCCCCACACACCCAATATGGACAACACGCGCTGCAGCCCGCGCTGCAGCAACTGACATATTCGCACCCTTGCCACCCAATCCAACGGAAAACGAAGCTGCTGCCAAGGTTTCGCCGGGGCGGGGAATGTGGGGCACATCGTAAAAGTAGTCTGCATTAATCGACCCAAGGTTATAGATCGTCATAAGTCCGCCCTTTCATCTTTGCCCAAATACTCCCCCGCCGGAGGCGTTCCGAATTATCCAACCTTACACGCGGCCAGAACAGCCATGTTCAAAATGTCCGTCGCTGTCGATACGGACGAACAGATTTGAATGGATGAATCAACGCCCGAAAGGATCGGCCCGATCACTGTCGCGCCCGCCATTTCTTGCATCAATTTGACCGAAATGCTCGCAGAATGGCGCGCAGGCACAACCAAAATATTCGCAGGCCCCGTCAAGCGTGAGAAGGGATAGTTTGCCATTGCCTTGGCATTCAATGCGACATCAACGGTCATCTCGCCTTCGTATTCGAAATCCACACCGCGCTTGTCCAACACTTTGGGCGCAATATGCATCTTTTCTGCGCGTTCGGATACCGGATAGCCAAAGGTGGAAAAGCTTACGAATGCCACGCGGGGTTCCAATCCCAAATGGCGCGCAACCCCTGCGCAGCGTTCCGCAATATTGGCCAGATCATTTTCGTTGGGCCATTCATGCACCAAGGTGTCACTGATCAGCACAATACGCCCTTTGTGCAGTACGGCCGTTACACCAACAGCGCCATGTTGGGCGTCGGCATCAAAAACGTGATTGATCAATTCTAACACATGCGCCGATTTGCGGGTTGCACCCGTAACCAATCCATCCCCATGACCATGCGCCAACATCAGCGCGGAAAACACGTGCCGATCCCGCGCAGCAAGGCGGTGAATATCTGCGCGATCATATCCTTTGCGCTGCAATCTTTTATAGAGATAGTCCTTGTATGTCTCTAGATGTTTGGTGTTTGCAGCGTTGACCACTTCGATTTCGCGCACTGCATCGGCAAGACCTTCGGCCTCAAGCTTGGCTTTGATATCGGCCTCACGACCCACGACCAAGGCTTTGCCCATGCCGGATCGTTGATATTCGACCGCAGCACGCAACACGCGCGTGTCATCACCTTCGGCAAAAATCATCCGCGCCTGCGCGGCGCGCGCACGTGAATTCAATCCCCGCAGGATTGACGCAGTTGGATCCATCCGCGATTGCAACGATGATTTGTACCCATCCATATCAATAATGGGCCGCCGCGCGGCACCTGTGTCCATCCCTGCCTTGGCTACGGCAGGCGGGATGCGGTGGATCAAACGCGGGTCAAACGGCGTTGGGATGATATAATCCCGCCCAAACGTCAGTTTGCGACCATAGGCCATGGCAACTTCGTCAGGAACATCTTCGCGGGCCAATTCCGCCAAAGCGTTCGCACAGGCAATCTTCATTTCATCGTTGATGGCGCGGGCGTGGATGTCCAAGGCGCCGCGGAACAGATAGGGAAAGCCCAACACGTTGTTGACTTGGTTCGGATAGTCGCTGCGCCCTGTTGCGACGATTGCGTCGGGGCGGACTTCATGGGCTTCTTCGGGTGTGATTTCTGGATCCGGGTTTGCCATCGCAAAGATCACAGGGTTATCAGCCATGGATCGCACCATATCTTGAGTCACAGCACCCTTGGCCGACACGCCAAGAAACACGTCTGCGTCTTTCATCGCCTCTTCCAGGGTGCGCAGATCTGTTTTGACGGCATGGGCCGATTTCCATTGGTTCATGCCTTCGGTGCGGCCTTGGTAAATCACGCCTTTGGTGTCGCACATGATACAGTTTTCGTGACGCGCGCCCATCGTTTTCAACAGTTCAAGACACGCGATCCCCGCCGCACCTGCGCCGTTTAGAACGATTTTGACGTCTTGGATCTTTTTCCCTGACAGCTCAAGCGCATTGATCAAACCTGCGGCGCAAATCACGGCGGTTCCGTGTTGGTCGTCGTGGAAAACGGGGATGTCCATTTCCTCTTTCAGACGTTGTTCGATGATGAAACACTCAGGCGCTTTGATATCTTCTAGGTTCACACCGCCAAAGGTTGGTCCCATTAAGCGTACTGCGCGGCAAAATTCGTCGGGGTCTTCTGTGTCTAATTCGATATCGATGGAATTCACGTCGGCAAAGCGCTTGAACAGAACCGATTTCCCCTCCATCACTGGCTTTGATCCTAAGGCACCCAGATTGCCCAAGCCCAAAACCGCGGTACCGTTTGATATTACGGCAACGAGGTTGCCTTTGTTCGTGTAATCATAGGCCAGCTCAGGATTGGCCGCGATTTCTTCGCAGGGCACCGCAACACCGGGGGAATAGGCCAAAGACAGATCACGTTGCGTGGTCATTGGAACCGTCGCCGAGACCTCCCATTTGCCGGGGGTGGGTTCTAGGTGAAAGGCCAATGCCTCTTCGCGGGTGATTTTCATCTTTGCCATTTGCGTGTCCTTTATTGCGCAAATCACCCTTACCGCGCAATTTTATTAGGCGCAACTGTGTCGTGTAAAAACTCTGTCTTGGTTTCATTGAAAAGCTGGGAACGAGATGATGGAAAACGGGCTGATCTGGCCGTGCACTGGCTTCTTGGCAAATGATTGGGGCTGCGTTACTAACGATGGGAGACATAGTTTTTATTACACAAGGAAACGCCCGTGACACCAATGATGGCGCAATATCTGGAGATTAAGGCACAATACCCAGATGCTTTGTTGTTCTATCGGATGGGCGATTTTTACGAACTGTTTTTTGATGATGCCGTCGCTGCATCCGAGGCTTTGGATATCGCGTTAACCAAACGCGGCAAACATGACGGCGATGATATTCCCATGTGCGGGGTGCCGCACCATGCTGCCGAAAATTACCTGCTGACCTTGATCCGCAAGGGGTTTCGCGTGGCGGTCTGTGAACAAATGGAAAGCCCTGCCGAGGCCAAGAAACGTGGATCAAAATCCGTGGTGCGCCGCGATGTTGTGCGTTTGGTCACGCCTGGAACCCTGACCGAAGACAGCCTGCTTGAGGCGCGGCGTCACAATTACCTTGCCGCGTTTTCTGTGGTTCGGGATCAGGCGGCGTTGGCGTGGGTCGATATTTCGACGGGGGCATTTCATGTAATGGCCCTTGCGACCGTACGCTTGGGACCCGAGCTTGCGCGTTTGGCCCCGTCCGAAGTGATCTTGTCCGATGCGACATTCGACGCCTATGCGCCCATCATCGAAGAAAGCGGCGCAGCCGCGACGCTATTGTCGCGCGCGTCGTTTGATAGCACGGCGGCTGAGGGGCGTATTCTGTCCCTGTTTTCGGTCAATACGATGGACGCCTTTGGCAGCTTTGATCGTGCCGAAGTGTCCGCGATGGGGGCAATTGTTGATTATCTCGACATCACGCAAAAGGGCAAATTGCCCCTTTTGGCCCGCCCAGTGAAAGAATTGGCAACGCGCGTGATGCAGATTGATGCCGCGACGCGCCGCAATCTGGAAATCACGCAATCCTTGACCGGTGGCGGGCGCAGCGGGTCTTTGTTGGGTGCTTTGGATCGGACCGTCACCGCATCAGGGGCGCGGTTGTTGGAACGCCGATTGTCGTCGCCGTCATTGGATCTGGCGTTGATCCGATCCCGTTTGGATGCGGTGCAGCTGATGTTGGATCGCGGCGATGTGGCGACGAAATTGCGTGATGCGCTGCGCAAAGTGCCCGATTTAGACCGTGCATTGTCCCGCATTTCACTCGATCGCGCGGGTCCTCGGGATTTGGCCAGCATTCGCACAGGGCTGACACAGGCCGAATTCATTGCCCAATCCATCCAAATCGAAGATGCACCGATTTTGATCACCCAATCCTTGGCAGCATTGCAGGGACATGCGGAATTGATCGACCTATTGGATGCTGCAATCGTAGCGGAGCCCCCTTTGTTGGTCCGTGATGGTGGTTTTATCGCGATGGGGTACAACGACGAACTGGATGAAACGCGGGTCTTGCGCGACGAAGGCCGCGGGATCATCGCCAAGATGCAACAGGACTATATCCAACAGACGGGGATACAGTCGCTTAAGATCAAGCATAACAATGTGCTTGGGTATTTCATCGAAACCACATCAACCCATGCAGAAAAGATGTTCGCGGCTCCGCTGTCGGAAACCTTTATCCATCGCCAAACAACCGCGAACCAAGTGCGCTTTACCACCGTTCCTTTGTCCGAGATCGAGACCAAGATTTTGAATGCAGGCTTTCGCGCGATGGAAATCGAAAAAGCACTGTTCCACTCCTTGATCACCGATATTTTGGCGGCGGCCGATGCAATTTCGTCGGTTGCATCGGCTTTGGCTGAACTGGATGTTGCGGTGTCTATGGCGCATTTGGCCAACGGCTTGGATTGGGTCCGTCCCACGGTCGATGACAGTCGTGCGTTCACCATTCGCGCAGGGCGCCATCCGGTGGTTGAGGCATCCCTCCAACGCGATGGCAAGCCGTTTATCGCGAATGACTGTGATTTGGAAGATGGTAAAATCTGGCTTTTAACTGGCCCGAACATGGCAGGTAAATCCACGTTTTTGCGGCAAAATGCGTTGATTGCGCTTTTGGCCCAAGCGGGTTCGTTTGTACCTGCACAATTTGCGCATATCGGATTGGTCAGCCAATTGTTCAGCCGCGTGGGCGCGTCCGATGATTTGGCGCGTGGGCGGTCAACCTTTATGGTTGAAATGGTGGAAACCGCCGCAATTTTGAACCAAGCCGATGATCGTGCCTTGGTCATTCTGGACGAAATCGGGCGCGGCACGGCAACCTATGACGGCCTGTCGATTGCGTGGGCGACATTGGAACATTTGCACGATGTGAATACGTCGCGTGGATTGTTTGCCACCCATTATCATGAATTAACCGCGCTTGCGGGTAAGTTGCCCAAGGTGGACAACGCCACAGTTGCCGTCAAAGAATGGCAAGGCGATGTGATTTTCTTGCACGAGGTGAAACAAGGCGCTGCCGACCGATCCTATGGTGTGCAGGTGGCCAAGCTTGCAGGGTTGCCGCCAATTGTGGTTGAACGTGCCCGCGTGGTGTTGGAACAGCTGGAAAAAGGCGACCGTGAAGGGACCTCGCAAAAATCGCGGGTGATCGATGATCTGCCGCTATTTTCGGCCACGATCACGCAACAGGTCCCTGTTGCAAAGCCTGCGGTATCACCGGCATTGGCACGTCTGTCGGAACTCAACCCTGATGATATGTCACCGCGCGATGCGCTTGACGCGCTCTATGCTTTGAAAGAGCTGACCAAATAGGGGATGATTGGGGCGCTACGCCCCAATCCGATCGTGGTTAAAGGGCGACCCAGATAAACCCGTTCGGGCCCAGTTCAATTGCACCATTGTGCATGTTGGCATTTTGGGCAAACATCACCGTTCCGTCGCGGTTAGCAGCAAATGTTGTTGCCGAATTTGACAGGTTGAACACGCACAATACCTGATCCGCGCGCGTAAAGGCCAAGATAGGTTCATCTGTGTCCAAGAATGTTGTGTTGCCTGTGCGAAGCGCTTCGTTTTCGCGGCGCAATCCCAACAAGCTGCGATAGGTTGCCATCACGGCCTGTGCGTCTGCGGTTGATGCGGCGCGTGAACGCTGGTTGGGTTTAATGGGCAACCACGGTTGCGCCGACGAAAATCCGGCGTTGTCGTCGGAATCGGACCACACCATCGGTGTACGGCATCCATCGCGGCCTTTGTCAGCGGGCCAGAACGTGATCCCTTGGGGATCGGTCAGTTCATGGTATTCCAAGACTGTTTCGGTTTGCCCTAATTCTTCGCCTTGGTACATACAGATGGATCCCTGTAGCGACAGCAATAGACCCGCCGATAGGTGTGCGATGCTGTTTTGATCATTGGCATGTGGCATCCAACGGGTCACATGGCGCACCACGTCGTGGTTGGAAAACGCCCAGCAGGGCCAACCATTTGGTGCAAGATCAAAGAAGCGTGTGATCTGCTTGCGGAAATGGGCGGCGTTGAATTCGTAGTTGAGCATTTCAAACGAATAGGCCATGTGCAGGCGTTTGCCGGTGGTATATTCGCCCATCATCTCAATCGGACGGTTGGCTTCGCCGACTTCGCCCACCATGGTGCGCGCATCATATTCATCCAAAAGCGCCCGCATCCGTTCCAAGAACGCGATGTTTTCTGGACGGTTTTTGGAATAGGTGTGAAACAGCATGTTATAGGGATTGGCGGGACGATCTTTGATTGAGTTCTTCAACGGTGGATCGCTGCGCAATTCGTTGTCGTGGTAATAGAAATTCACCGTGTCCAAACGGAATCCATCCACGCCACGATCCAACCAGAACCGCATGACGCCCAACATGTAATCTTGGACTTCTGGGTTGTGAAAGTTGAAATCAGGCTGTTTTTTCAGGAAGTTATGGAAATAGTACTGTTTGCGACGCGTGTCCCATTCCCATGCGATGCCGCCGAAAATCGACATCCAGTTGTTGGGTGCGGATCCATCCGGATTGGGATCTGCCCAAACATACCAATCTGCTTTGGGATTGTCCGTGGATTGGCGGCTTTCTTGAAAGAAAGGATGTTCGTCTGAGCTGTGCGAAATGACCTGATCGACGATCACCTTCAGACCCAATTCATGCGCGCGCGCCACCATTTCATCGAAATCTTCCAAGGTGCCGAAGGACGGATCAATGTCTTTGTAGTTTGAAATGTCATACCCCATGTCTGCCATGGGTGACGTAAAGATCGGGCTGAGCCAAATGGCATCAACGCCCAAGTCGGCAATATGGGGCAGGCGACGGGTGATGCCTTTGATGTCTCCGACACCGTCACCGTTGTCATCTTGGAAGCTGCGGGGGTAAATTTGGTAGGTGACTGAACCTTTCCACCAATTATTTTCCGTCATGTCAGGTGCCTTTTTGTTGCTTTAGCGTTCGAATCGAGCATATGGTTGTTCCGAAACGTTTCGGAGTTGCGCCATTTAGTGCCCGAAACGTTTTGGAAACGCAAGAAAATTGATTTCAGAAAACTGAAATCCACAGGGTGAACAGGAACAGTATGGCGACGCTCAAGGACTTAAGCCGGCATTTGGGGATTTCGGTCACCCAGGTCAGTCGTGCATTAAATGACCACGATGACGTCAGTGACGACACCAAGAAGCGTGTTCGTAAAGCAGCTAAGCAATTGAATTATGTTCCAAATATGTCTGCTCGCAAGCTTGTGTCGGGACGGTCCGGCGTTGTGGCTTTGGTGCAAAAGAATAACCCTGATCTGATCGAGGATCACAATTTTATTGAAACGGTCACCAACCTATCGATTGAGTTTTCCAAACGTGGAAAACAGTTTGTGTTACACATCGCGCCAGAGGATGCAGATGAAATCAGTGTCTACAAAAGACTGATTGGCGGCGGGGCATTGGACGGGTTTGTTGTGCACGACCCCGCAAACAATGACCCAAGGGTTGAATTCCTGACGCAATCCGAGGTGCCATTTGTTTTGCATGGCCGCACGCTTGGGGATGTGACCTATCCTTATTTTGATATCGACAATTTCCAAGTTGGGTATCAATTGACAAAGCATTTGTTGGATTTGGGGCATCGGCGCATCGCCTTTATCAACGGGCCCGAAGGTTTGACCTATTCCACATTTCGCACCCAAGGTTATGCGCAAGCGTTGCAAGAGTTTGGCGTTCCATTCGATCCGGATTTGATGTTTTACGGCCGGATGACAGAAGAATTGGGTTTGGTTAAAACCATTGAATGCAATAGCTTAAGCGGTAATTTTCCCTCTGCGATCGTTGCGGGTCATGTGCGCATCGCCAAGGGTATATATCAGGCGGCAGATGCATTGGGCATCAATATTCCACGTGATCTATCCGTTGTTTCGCATGATGACGTGGTGCCCAAGTTGCGTGCATCTGCGTTTTATCCGGCCCTGACCGTCACGCGCAGCCCGCTTCGGAATTCGTGGGAACCTTTGGCGCGATACCTAAGCGATTTCTTGGAAGGTGGCGCGATTGACGACCTGCAATGTGTATCCAGCTTTGATCTGGTACAGCGGCATTCGGCCATCCCACGCGGCTAATATTTCCAAAACAGTGTTGACAGACTCAATCAATGAGTGTTAGCCATATTTCCGAAACGTTTCGGTAAGCCGACTCTGTTTTCTGAATTTTTCGGGAAAGTCACTTGGGAGGAATAAGATGACTTCATTTTTCAAGACAACTGTTGCTGCATCAGCGATGGCGTTGGTTGCATCAAGCGCGTTTGCTGCTGAAATCACATACGTATCTGGCGCAGTGGGCAACGCTGTAGAAGATTTCAAAAAAATCGTCGCACCATGGGAAGCAAAAACAGGCCACACTGTTAAATTGGTTCCAATGCCTGCATCCACAACCGACCAATTCGGTCAGTACCGTCTATGGTTGGCGGCTGGCAACGGCGACATCGACCTGTACCAAACAGACGTGATCTGGGCGCCTCAGTTGGCGGATCATTTCGTTGATATGTCTGAAAAAGCAGGCGAATTGATGAAAGAGCATTTCCCATCCATCGTTGAGTCCCAAACGGTTGACGGAAAATTGGTTGCGCTGCCTTTGTTCACAGACGCACCTGCGCTGTACTACCGCAAAGACCTGCTTGAAAAGCACGGCGCATCAGTTCCAACAACATGGGAAGAGCTGACAGCAACAGCGAAAGCGGTTCAAGATGCAGAGCGCGCAGCTGGCAACAACGATATCTGGGGCTTTGTATGGCAAGGTAACGCATACGAAGGTCTGACATGTGACGCGCTTGAGTGGGTTAAATCCTCTGGTGGCGGTCAAATCGTTGAGCCCGATGGAACGATCTCGATCAACAACGAAAAAGCCGCAGCCGCACTTGAGTTGGCAGCAACATGGCCTGGCAACATCTCTCCTGAGGGCGTTTTGGCCTATCAAGAAGAAGAAGCGCGCGGCGTTTGGCAAACAGGCAACGCTGTATTCATGCGTAACTGGCCATATGCATACGGTTTGGGCAACAGCGACGATTCCGCTGTAAAAGGTTTGTTCGGTGTAACAACATTGCCAACAGGCCAAGGCCACGACACATCTGCGGCAACTTTGGGCGGCTGGAACGTTGCAGTTTCTAAATACGGCGACAACCAAGACGCAGCGATCGATCTGGCGATGTACCTAGCCGGTGCAGAAGCGCAAAAGACACGTTCTTTGATCGCGTCAAACCTGCCAACAATCGTAAGCTTGTACGAAGATGCAGACATTGCACGTGAGCAACCCATCATCCCACAATGGAAAGATGTGTTCTTGCAAGCAGTTCCACGTCCATCCGCGCCAACACGCGAAAAATATAACGAAGTGTCAACATTGTTCTTCTCTGCTGTACACTCAGTTATTTCTGGCAACGCAGCAGCAAAAGACGCGCTTGCGAACCTAGAAGACGATCTGGACGATTTGCTGAACTAATTCGTATCAGTATTCAGGCTGGGCGGCATGTATCGCCCAGCCTTTCTTTTGCGGCGCATGTTCGCGGCAACGATTGGGATACCCCTCATGTCTGACAAAAGCACCAACGCGTCCCCGATTGCGGGAAAGACGCTTAATCTTGAACAACAACGCGTCCGTTCTGCCTATATGTTCTTGGCGCCGATGCTGATTATGCTGCTGATTGTTGCGGCATGGCCGTTGTTCCGTTCAATCAGTTTTTCGTTCACCGACGCGACCGCAAACACAATTTTCAATGGCCAAAGCGAATGGATCGGTTTCGACAATTATGTCGAGAAAAAAGTTCGTTCCGATGGAACCGTCCGCTGGAAGGGTGTTCTGGTTGACAAAGATTGGTGGAACGCCGTTTGGAACACCGTTCGGTTTTCGATCGTTTCCGTCGCGTTAGAGACTGTTTTGGGGCTTATGGTTGCTTTGGTCCTGAACGCCGAATTCAAAGGGCGTGGATTTGTTCGCGCCGCTGTTTTGATCCCTTGGGCAATTCCAACCATCGTATCCGCGCGGATGTGGGGATGGATGTTGAATGACCAGTTCGGGATTATCAACGAAATTATGCTGACGCTGCACCTGATCGACAAACCGATTGCGTGGACTGCGTCCTCTGACACCGCCATGATCGCCGTGTTGATTGTGGACGTGTGGAAAACGACACCGTTTATGGCATTGTTGATCCTTGCCGGTTTGCAAATGATCCCGCGAGATATGTACGAAAGCGCGCGCATTGACGGCATTCATCCGTTGCGGGTGTTTTGGCGGGTGACTTTGCCTTTGTTGCGGCCTGCGATTTTGGTTGCGGTGATTTTCCGTGCCTTGGACGCGCTGCGCATCTTTGACCTGATTTATCTGCTGACGCCTCAATCCAATAGCACGATCACGATGTCGGTGCTCAGCTATCGCGAATTGCAGCAATTTGGCGATTACGGCGAAGGCTCTGCCATGTCGACACTGTTGTTCTTGATCATCACGGGCTTTGTTCTGTTGTACATCAAATTGGGTCGCGTTGACCTAAGTGGGGAGAAAAGCTAATGCCGACAACACCTTTTTGGCGGTTCATGTTTTACGTCGGGGTCTTTGCCATCGTGATCATTGCGGTTTTCCCGTTCTATTATGCGGTCATGACCAGTTTTGAAACCGGAACCGCGATCTTTAAGCCGAACATTCTGCCCGAAATGTTTTCATGGGCGAATTACAAGCAGGTCACAGGTCAACGCGCATTTGCGACTTCGATCCTGAACTCGGTCTTTATCGCAAGCGTTACTGTGTTTTGTGCGCTGTTGTTGGCCGTGACGGCGTCTTATGCGTTGGCGCGTGTGCGGTTTCGCGGTCGGTCCCTGTTGCTTATGACAATTTTGGGCGTGTCGATGTTTCCGCAAATCGCGGTTTTGTCGGGCCTCTATGAATTGGTGAATATGCTTGGCCTTTACAACCGGCCTTGGGCCTTGGTCATGAGCTATACTATCTTTACGCTGCCATTTACGGTTTGGGTTTTGACCACATTCATGCGCGATCTGCCCACCGAAATCGAAGAGGCGGCCATCGTTGACGGCGCGACCCCTTGGGTGATTATTACCAAAGTGTTCTTGCCGCTCTTGTGGCCTGCGCTTGTCACAACGGGTTTGTTGGCATTCATCGGGGCATGGAACGAATTCTTGTTCGCGCTGACCTTTACCATTTCCGAAGACATGCGCACCGTGCCTGTGGCAATCGCACTCTTGTCCGGCGCAAGCGTCCAAGAAATTCCATGGGGCCCTATCATGGCTGCCAGTGTTATCGTGACAGTGCCGTTGATCGTACTGGTTCTAATATTCCAACGCAAAATCGTAGCGGGCCTGACCGCAGGCGGCGTAAAAGGCTGATCGGAGAAAATAATGGCAAATATTCAATTAAAAGCGGTCCGCAAATCTTACGGCGCAGTCGAAGTGATCAAGGGTGTCGACCTTGAGATCAAAAAAGGCGAGTTCATGGTGTTCGTCGGCCCGTCCGGGTGCGGCAAATCTACGATGCTGCGTTTGATTTCGGGGTTGGAACAAATCACGTCAGGGGATCTTTTGTTTGACGACGAACTGGTCAACAACGTGGTTCCCGCCAAACGCGGCATTGCGATGGTGTTCCAATCCTATGCGCTGTATCCGCATATGACTGTCTATGAAAACATGGCCTTTGGCATGAAATTGGACAAAACATCCAAAGCCGAAATTAAGGCCCGCGTTCAAAAGGCGGCTGAATTGCTGCAAATCGAACATCTGTTGGATCGCCTGCCCAAACAACTGTCGGGGGGTCAACGTCAACGTGTTGCCATTGGCCGCGCGATTGTGCGCGATCCTCGGGTGTTTTTGTTTGACGAACCCTTGTCAAACCTTGATGCCGCATTGCGGGTTCAGACCCGTTTGGAAATTGCCAAGCTGCACCATGACATGACAGATGTCACCATGATCTATGTGACGCATGATCAGGTCGAAGCGATGACATTGGCGGACCGGATTTGCGTCTTGCGCGACGGTAAAATTGAACAAGTCGGAACACCTTCTGAATTGTATGAAAATCCAGCAAGTTTGTTTGTTGCGGGCTTTATCGGATCGCCACAGATGAATTTCCTGAAAGGTGCTTTTGCGGAAAAGCATAACTGTACCACATTGGGCATTCGTGCCGAGCATATCGAAATTGTGGATGCAGCGGATGCGGAATGGACGGGTAAGGTCGTTCACGCCGAAGATCTGGGGTCGGACAACTATCTGTTTGTCGACATCGGATCGAGTGACCCATTGATTGTACGCCGCTCTGGCAAGTTGGCGACGACACTGGGCACACAATTGAATTTGCGGCCAGTTGCGGGGCATGTGCACCGTTTTGACGCCAACGAAAAACCAATCCGCTAACGGGTTGGACCCACAAACATTTAGCCTTTAATAGGATAAGACATGACAAAAATAGTACTCGTCGGTGCAGGATCTTTGCAATTCGGCACTGGTATGCTGGGCGATATCTTTACCAGCTCGGTGCTGAAAGGTTCAGAAATTATTTTGAACGATATCAACGAAGCCGCGGCACAGCGCACGTTGAAGGTCGCACAGGATTTCATCGCACAGAACAATCTGGATTTTTCTATTTCGGTTGATTCAGATCTGCGCAATGGGTTGAAAGGCGCGGATTTCGTTGTCATCTCGATCGAAGTGGGCGACCGCTTTGCGCTATGGGATATGGATTGGCGCATTCCTCAGCAATATGGCATCGGCCAAGTGTATGGCGAAAACGGCGGACCTGGTGGGTTGTTCCACAGCCTGCGGATCATCCCGCCAATTTTGGAAATCTGCCAAAAGGTTGTTGATGTTGCACCGAATGCGACTGTGTTCAACTACTCCAACCCAATGAGCCGCATTTGTACAACCGTACACCGCAAGTTCCCTGAGTTGAAATTCATCGGCATGTGCCATGAAATCGCGTCTCTTGAACGCCATTTGCCACCCATGTTGGAACAGCCACGCGACAACATCAAATACCGCGCGGCCGGTTTGAACCACTTTTCGGTTTTGACAGACGTGACCTATGTCGACAGCGGCAAAGATGCCTATCCCGACGTTCGTACAAAGTCAGAAGCGTATTTTAGCCAGATGCCAGGATATTCAGAAATCCTAACGGCGTCGCGCACAACGGGCAAAGCCGTCGAAACCGAAGGATGGATGGACATTGATCTGTCACATATCAACGATGTACGTCCTTGGTCCGATCGTTGGTTGTTCCGCGATATTTTGGAACGCTTTGGATATCTTCCAATCACATATGACAGCCATTTTGGCGAATATATCCAATGGGCGCATGATGCGTCGGACCATCGGGGCATTTTGGATTTCTACACGTATTATCGCAATTACCTTGGCAAAGTGACGCCAACCATCAAGGCAGAATTGCATGAACGTGTGGTGCCGATCATGGACGGGATCCTAACAGACAGCGGATATGAAGAAGCGGCTGTAAACATCCCGAACAAGGGCTATATCAAGGATCTGCCTGATTGGATCGCCGTTGAGGTCCCTGCAATCGTCACCAAAGATGGTGTAAAAGGCATCAATATGAC
>Ga0255765_1001248_pt1 | contig 32010 bp, 51 predicted proteins | sample 041ome_8_FD_179965 | JGI IMG/M metagenome (GOLD analysis project Ga0255765, IMG submission 179965) | Coastal salt marsh microbial communities from the Groves Creek Marsh, Skidaway Island, Georgia - 041407BS metaG (version 2) | ecosystem: Environmental > Aquatic > Marine > Intertidal zone > Salt...
TGATGAAATCTTTGTAAGAAACGAAAGACAAAAACCTATCAGAGCAAAACAATTAGAAGAATGGACTGATATTGATAACATACCACTAGGTGCAGAAACAAAGAAGTATTATAATAGAAATAAGAAATTAATAGACTTATCGCAAATACCACAAACAATAGAAACAAACATTATAAATACATATAAGAACTATAAAGTAAAAGACAGGTCGCTACTGTTAAATTATTTTATAGATAAAAAATTGAAGTCTTTGATAGATAAGATTAATGACTTTTAAAATGGAGAAATTATGGCTATAGCAACAAAAAATCTAAATCAAGGTCTTGGTATGGAAGGTTCAGGACAACCTTTAGTACACGAGATTTTTACACAAATCAATAACGCAAAAGACAAACCTAAAAAGATTGCTGTTTTAAAACAACACGACAATCCTGCAATGAGGCAATTGTTAAAGGCGGCATTTGATCCTAAAATAGAATGGGATTTACCAGAAGGCATACCACCTTATATTGCAAATGAGGCACCTGCTGGTACTGAACATACTAGTTTATTGTCAGAATCGAAAAAATTATATCACTTCGTAGTTGGTGGTAATAACACAATAAACAAGTTAAAAAAAGAAACTATGTTTATACAGATGTTAGAAGGATTACAACAAAAAGACGCTGAAGTCCTAATAGCAATCAAAAATAAGAACTTAAATAATATTTACAAGGGGTTAACCGCTCAAATGGTCAAAGAAACCTTTGGTTGGGACGATAATTTCGTTAGAATCACTAAGTAAATACTCACTTTTAGAGGGTATATTTCACGTATACCCTCAAAACCTCAATAAAATCAACACTTTTTAACGCTTGACTTACTAGTCAAAGTGTGTTATTATAAATATATGATAATCAATAAAGTGAAAGGACTACATTATGTTTAAGAAGTTGATTTTAATTAATATACTATTTGCAGGTATGCTATGGATTTTTTCATCATTAGCAAATGCAGATGATAACAAAATAAGTGATTATAACACAGCAGTTATAGGTCACGTGATACAATCTACAGTAAACGGTACTAACGTAGATCACGCTAAATTATTAGAAAGTGAACTACAAAAAATGGGTCATCAATTTGCTATACAGATGACAGGTGTACTACAACAATACTTACCTTACATTATGGATAATATGATGACACAATTAAGATTAGAGTTAGACAAAACACACAAATGTTTACTTTTAAAAGATTCTAAAATTAAAGATAAACAGTGTTAATAGTCTATATTTTTTTATTATTTGTTATATTATTTTACTTAAAGGAATTAGGTTTAAGATATGTCAAAAAGGACAGTAAAAAATAGAAGTATGGTTAAGAAAATATTAAAGCGTGAATTAGCAAGTCGTAACAAATATAAAACGACATATAAAGATATTAAAAAATTTTTCAATATGATCAATAAAGCAATTTTTAAAAATAAGTTATCACCATTTAATGAAATCAAAATTAAAAAGATTTACAAGGATGAGTCTAAGAAATTTTGTTACGGATTAGTTGAAATAATAGAACGAAAAAGAAAAGGTACGAGATCATATTCGTTAGAAATGTTACCTTCGTACAGAAATAAAAAAGAATTTGTGGACACTTTGGGACACGAAATGGTACATCTATATCAAATGGCTAATAAAGGTGATACTGGTAATCATAACAAACTGTTTTACAGTTTTAGGCCAAAATTAAACGCAATAGGTTTAGACCTATAAAAGAGAGAGATATATTATGAGAAGAAAAGTGAAAGAACTAGATCGCTATTTAAAAGCAGAAATCGGTGAGGCAATAATACAATTAACTGAACTGACAAAACCATCTAACTTACCAGGCACAGGTAAACTATACTACACTGGTAATTGGGCGAAAGATATTTACGATAATTATACTTTAAAACAAGCAGAACATATTTTTGCTAAAGTAGAAAAGTTAAAAAGTGAGTTAACATTTTATCAAGTAAAGATACCTTCGTTTAGAGATAGTGATGGTGTTGAATGGACAGGATATGAGTATTATGCTAAAAAAATTTAAAACACTTATTCAAACATTAATGGTGGTTACGATTATCACATTTTGTATTGGTATAACTTATTTGTATGTACAAGATACAAAATTAAGAGCGGAAGAAAGTATACCACAAAAGCCTGATTTTGAACACACAAATAATCAACAATTTTTAGATAATGTTTTACAATGTGTGGATTATGTGTATTGGAGAAATAAAGATTTTGAAAAAGTAAATGTAGAACTATTACTTGCTCAGGCAGCATTAGAATCGGGTTGGGGTGATAGTCGGTTTGCTAAAGTTGGTAAAAACTTATTTGGTATAAGAACATATGATTTACAAGACCCTCATATGTTACCATCAAATACTCCAAAGAAATGGGGTGTAAGAGTTTATGAACACGAATGTTATAGTGTAGAACACTATATTAAAATACTAAATAATGGTACAAGTTTTGAAGATTATAGGAAGTTGAGAGAAGAAGGAATTGACGACCCATTTAAATTAGTAGAAACACTTGGTGCCTACGCCTCAGATAAAAATTATTTTCCTAAAATTAAAAGTATAATTAAAACAATTAGAAACGAGTATAATATAAAATAATGTTTTTAACAATACTTACATTTCTATCGGCCATATCTATATCTATTATAGCGGCTGGGTATTCAATCATAGGTCTAGCAACATTGTTTGCTGGTGCTGTGATACCTATTATTGCTATGGGTTCAGCATTAGAAGTTGGTAAACTTGTTGCCGCCAGTTGGTTATATAATAACTGGAATAGTGATGTACCACGTTTACTAAAAGCATATCTCTTTGGTGCTATTATAGTTTTAATATTCATTACATCAATGGGTATCTTTGGTTTTCTATCAAAGGCACACCTTGACCAAGTAAAACCTACATCAGGTAATAACATAAAAATTTCTGTATTAAACAATCAAATTAATCAACAACAGTTAATTATAGACAGGTCACAAAAGACTTTAGATCAATTAGATAAAGCTTTAGATGTGTATATTGAAAAAGAATTTGTTACACGTGGTTTAAAAGAAAGACAAAAACAAGAAGAAGAACGAAACACTTTAAATACAGCAATCAATAACGCAAGTGATAAGATTGCTGAACTTACAAATGAAAAAGCGTCATTAAGTTTAGAACAAGATAAGATTGAAGCCGAAGTCGGACCAATTAAATATGTTGCTGAACTGATATATGGTGAGAACGCACAAGATAACTTTGATAAGGCGGTTCGTATTGTCATATTAATTCTTATATTTGTATTTGATCCTTTAGCTGTATTATTATTGATAGCGGCCAATATATCTTTAAGACAATGGCGTATGAAAAAGATACTTGTAAAAGAGAATCGAAATCAGGATTTAAGAAAAAAGATACAAAAATTAGAGAAAAGGAACAAGAGATTAAAAGGTTTTAAAGACATTACCAAAGGCTTAGGTGACAATCCAGACGAAATTAAGGTAAAATTAAACGAAATAATGTCAATAAATAACAGGCAGGACAGAAACATATAGGCTTGACATTTAGGCCAGATATGATATATTATAAGAATACGGAGGTTATATATTATGATGACAATTGAAGATGTAAATAGAACAATACCACAATTATCACATTTAAATTCAGATCAAATTAGACGGTTGACAAACGCCGAAAATAGGTGTAGAATGGCTGAAACTAATTGGTCAAAAGAATATTGGTATAATGTGTTTAAAAAATTAAGTGAAAAATATAATGCTATGGGATATTTTAGAAAAGTGATCGACTAATGAATATAATAAACAATACTATTAAAACATTTTTAATATTAGTTGCTGTATATACAGTTTATTCAATCCATATTATTAATGAAAATATTAAAGAGTCTGAAACAAAAGTAAAACGTAGTTTGGTTATGCTAGAAGATAAAGTGCTTGATGTAAAAGTAGAAAGTACAGTTGACAATTCATTTATTGATGAAAAATTAAATGATGTAAAAAAAGAGTTGGGTAGTATAGACTATGATTTATCAATGTATATGAAACAATTGAAAAATGATTTAATTATCTTATACAAAAAAATAGATAATGTTGAAAGCAAATTAAATAAACAAACAAAATATGAAAATGCTGTATATTAGGGAGGTACAATGAATATATTTTACTTAGATAAAGACCCTATTAAAGCTGCTCAAATGAGTTGTGATAAACACGTGGTCAAAATGATTTTAGAATCAGCACAATTGTTATCTACTTGTCATAGAGTATTAGATGGTACAGAATACTATGATAAAACAAAAAATGGTCGTAAGATAAAAAGATGGAAACATCCTAATTCAAATATGGAGGCCGTATTGTATAAGGCAGGCTGGATAAAACACCCTAGTACATTATGGTTATTTGAATCTGCTTATAACTATTTGTGGTTGTATAGACATATGATGGCTCTAAATGAAGAATACAAAAAAAGATATAATCACACAAAAAACCACTTAGCAATTCAAAAACTAGGTGATTTGTTAAAACACCCACCTAAAAATGCTGAGATAAATAAAATTGCTACTGATCCAACACCTGCTATGCCAGATGAATGTAAAATACCAGGTGATGTAGTTGGTAGTTATCGTAACTATTATATTATGAAGAAACAAAGATTTGCTACTTGGAAAGCTCCAGCAGTTGTTCCAGAGTGGTATCAAAAGAGTATTGGAAATGCCAGGTAAATGGGACGGTAGAAGCCGTATAACTAATAAGAAATACGAGGAAGAGTACAACAGGATTTTTAAAACTAATCCTATGGCCAAAGAGGTTAGAACACCGAAGTATAAATCAAAGGTAGTTAAACCTAAAAAAGGCAAAGGTAGTTTTAAAAGAAAAAAAACAATAGAACCAGATAATGGATGGAGTGGATTAGTATGATAATAGAGTTTGATTACACAGAAACAATAACGGGACCCCAAATACAAATGTTAAGAGAAGGATTAAAAGAATCTGAATTAAGTGAAGAACAAATAAAGGAGTTAGAACAATGAGAGAAGCATTAATAGAAGCTTTAAAATCACACGCTACAGGACATATAGATAAACATAGAGCAAATGTTGAAATATTATTACAAAAAGTAAATGGTATTGCTGAACATCCAGATGTTGTAGAAACAATTGAAAATGAATTAAAGATTATAGCTGAGTATGACGATCAATTAGAAATGCTAGAAAAGTATTTTATAACAAAAGATCCTTTTAAACAATAATATGTTCAATAAACTTATACAAAAGATAGGTAGAACTCACGCTAAGATTTTTGGTTATGTCGCTGATAAAGCTAAAACATCTAAATGGTGGGCAATAATATTAACTTTTTTAGTTTTATATGAAATAGTTGAACATATAGTTTACCCTATTTTGGTTCCATATCTAGCATATCATCATTGGTTTAAATAATGCCCATTTATACTTTTTTAAATAAGAAAACCAATAAAGAATATGATGAAATGATGTCTATTTCTGAAATGGAAGAGTATTTGGATAAGAATCCACACATAACACAGGTGATTAAAGGTCTAAATATTATTAGTGGTGCTTCAGGTATAACAATGAAAACGGATGGTGGATGGAAAGAAAATTTAAGTAGAATAGCAGAAGCACATCCAAAAAGTGCTTTAGCAGATAGATATGGTAAAAAATCTATTAAACAATCCAAAACAGAACAAGTATTAGCAAAACATAGGAAAAGGAAATAATATGGCTGACGATATACCAGATTATATGAGGGGGTTTGACCTTAATGAAGATTGGGGTATAACACCAGTATCAAAACCTGCCGAACAAACACAACCAACTATTGACCCTAGCGTCATAGAAAATTCAAATTTAGAAATAGCAAAAGTCAAAGATGATGTTTCATCTATCAAATCAATGATGAATGAGATAATGCAAATTGTGGCAGAAAAAGAAACTATCACAAAAGAAATATCAGATGAAGAAACACAACAAAGATTTAAAGATTTAGAAAAGATTATATTACCATTTTTATATAATCTATCTAAAAGTGACGAGCCTTACATACATTGGCCTAATAGAGGTCCAATCATTAAGGCACAAATAGAGAAAATCTTAAAACTAACGAGAGGTTAATATGATAGCGAAAGCAAAACATAAAGAACTAAAAACCAAAGTAAATGAAATTGAACAAAGAAGAAATAATGATAGAGGTATAAAGAGTTGGTTTGAATTAAGAGAACTCAAAAAGTTAAAATTAAAAGCAAAGGATAAACTAAATGATATTAAGCAAAAACTTCACGCTTAAAGAGCTAGTTGCCAGCCAGACGGCTGACCGAAAAGGAATTAATAATAATCCTAATGAGGATCAAATTAACTCTTTAAAGTTATTATGTGAAAAAATTTTACAACCAGTACGAGATCACTTTGGTAAAGTCGTAAGTGTGAGCTCCGGATTTAGATCCGAAGAATTGTGTGAGGCCATTGGCTCAAGCAAAAATTCACAGCACGCTAAAGGCCAGGCGGCCGATTTTGAAATCTTTGGAGTTTCCAACCAAGAATTGGTAATTTGGATAGATCAAAATTTAGATTATGACCAAATGATATTGGAGTTTTGGAAAGGTCCAGATGAACCGAACTCTGGTTGGGTACACGTATCGTACAAAAAAGAAGGAAATAGAAAAGAACTATTGAGAGCTTTTAGAAATCAATTTGGTAAGACACAATACGAGAAGTACGAATACTGAACGCCTGACGAACTTAATAATATGTATATGAAAAAGGGCATTTAAGGGTTGACAAACGCCCTATATTATGATATATTATGGAATACAATAAATGAAGGTGAAATATTATGGCAAAAAAAGAATTTAAATTTATAGATTTAGACAAGACATTACTTCCTAAAACCAAAGGTATGAAAGTAGATGGTTTTAGATTTTACAATATAGACGGTAAAAATTATCCATCAGTTACAACAGTATTAGGCCAACTTAAAAAAGATGGTTTACAAAAATGGCGTGACAGTATTGGTGAGAAAGTTGCTCAATGGGAAATGGGTAGAGCAGCTCGTAGAGGTAAAGCTACTCACACTTTAGTAGAACAATATATTAAGAACGAAACACCATCAATCCGTGATGTGTTACCATTAGGTTTATTCAAACTATTAAAACCTTACATAGATCAAATAGATAACATACATTTACTAGAGGCAATTATGTATAGTAAAAAACTTACAATTGCTGGTCAAGTGGACTGTGTTGCTGAATACAATGGTAAACTATCTGTAATTGATTTTAAAACGGCCAACAAACAAAGAGAAGAAAGTTGGATTGATAATTACTTTATGCAAACTACAGCATATGCTCATATGTATGAAGAAACATTTGGTACACCAATAGAACAAGTGGTTATTTTATTAGCAAGTGAAGATGGTACTTCACAATGTTTTATCAAAGAAAAGAAAGATTACGAACAAGACCTTATGAAGGCAATTGATGGCTTTTATAAATATTATGAAGAATTAAACAAAGATAAAATAAGCAAGTAGATCAAAAAGGTGGCCTCGTTTTATCAGCAAGGAGGCTATGAAGAAATTAATTTTAAGTTTTATATTAAGTTTATTTGTTTTTTCTGTTAATGCTGACCATTCAGACGATTATGGTGATTATTATTTTCAACAAATACCAGCTTTGTGTTCAACACCAGAAAAAATAGAAAACTATCTAAAACATTATAAGTTTAAACCAGTAAGTATATCATTGGGTAGAGAAGGAATGGTAGAAGGTGGTCAACCTGTTTTTATGATAACTTATTATATATCTGAAGACGGTACTCAAACATCAGCAACTATTGATGTACCAAGTGGCGCTGAAAGATGTATATTATTTCATACATTTGATTTAACAGAAGCGCCAAAATAACATTGACAATTTAAGACCATTATGTTATATTGGTAATGGTTATAACTATGGGGGTGAACGCTAGTGGTAGTAACCCCCATTTATGAAAGGTGTGAAATGAACAGTAAAGAATTTAGTTTAAAAATTGAAAGTCTAGTCAAAGAAAAAAGGTGTTCTCATATGGACGCCGTGCTATTATTTTGTGAAGAAAACGAAATAGATCCAGGCACAGTATCAAAACTTATTTCAAAATCATTAAAAGAAAAAATCAAATTAGAAGCAACCAATAAGAGGATGTTAAAGTATCCGAAGTGTGGCCAATTGCCTATTTAATTTATGTATGGAGGGTTTGATGTATTTAAAGTTTATTTGGGTGTTAAACTACATTTTACCACAAAAAATTATGACTATATACAATATGGTGGAAAAGTCAACTGTAAACTTGAAACATTTACCAAAAGAAATGATAGATACTTCTTTCACAAACTGAGCAAACAATATGGACAAAATGATATACTTGATTTCTTTGTTGCTAACTTTGCTACAGATAGCAAGGGATGGGTTGGTAATCTTTTACAAAGAGATGGTAGAGATGTTTACTTGGATTATAAAAAGCGTAAAGAAGCATTTGCCTACCATTTTAGGGCTGATTGCGTACGGATTAGTGATGACTTTATTCGGAATAATATTCGTTTTGATGATGGTTTCGTTTGCCATAATGGACAACATCCACGACTTTTACGTTTACTTATTCAAAAAAGAGCGGCTCAGCAGACCATCATTGTGCTTGACCAAATCTTATCGTTTAGTAAGAATTGGAATAAAAAAATTACCGAGAAAGTTGTATGGCCTAAAATCTCATCTACGCTTACCAGACTAAAACCTTTTATTCGGTTTAATGAAACAGAATGTAAACTGATTATGAAAGATGTATTTGTAAACAAATGAAAAGAGTATTTTGTATTGGAAATGGTGAAAGCCGTAGAAGTATAGATTTAAGACAGTTAAGAGAACACGGTAAGATATATGGTTGTAATGCCCTATATAGAGATTTTACACCAGATGTATTAGTAGCTGTAGACCAAGGTATAATGCACGAAATATATCATAGTGATTACCCATATGAAAATGAATGTTATTTTAGAAACTGGTCAAAAGTACCTGCTGAACTATATGAAAATATGATTAAGTCTGGTGTAAGTGAAGATGATATAAAATTGGCAAGAGAAGAAGGCGCCTTTTATGAAAATAAAAGAACACCAGAAACAAATCATTTTGTAATGCACGGTTCAAGTGTGGCTGGTGCTGTGAACATAATTAAAAAAGATAAATCAAAACAAAAAAAACACGTACAACAAAAAACAATTAAGATTTCTTGGATAAAAGATAATGATAAGTCAAATTGTATAAATGACATATTAGATAAAAAGAAAGATCCAGGTTGGGCAGCTGGTCCTACTTCAGGTTATATTGCCTGTGTCAAAGAACAACCTGATGAAATTTATCTAGTTGGCCACGATTTGAATAGTACAACTGGTAAAGTCAACAATATGTACAAAGGCACAGACAATTATGTTGTGGCAGATCACTCACCTACACCAAGTGTCAATTGGGTACAACAATGGAAACAGACATTTTGGGACTTTAATGGTAGAAACACACATAAAAAGATACAATTTTACAAGGTCAACCCTAATTTAAGAGATATGAATGAAGTTAATAAACCTGTATTAGAATGGGATGGTACGGTCATAAACCTAAAATATATTGATATGGCTGAATTTAAAAAGAGATTTAATATCAAATGAGCATTGACTTTTTAGTCAAAGTGTGTTATATTATACAGAATATGTTAAAACAATTAAAGATTCGAACTTTGATTGGCCTTGTGGCTGAACAACGCTTAAGCGGGTGTAAGGCGAGGGTAGTGAGGGTTACGGCCTAGTGGCTGAAGACACACTATTTTGCTGTGAGTACAGACCATCTAAAATTAGATTGGACGCTTCTGGAAAGCTTGTGGGTAAACCAATAAGTCCCACCAGGTACATATTAAGAGGTAATTATGTTTGATAAAATAATGTATAGAATTTTAGGAGCTATTGATGATTTCTTTTCTAGCATTGAAAACTTTTTTACAAAGAAAAATAAAAAAAAAACAAGAACTCTTATAAATAAAAATGAAGGCGATTAAACAGCCTACACAAATACAACGAATACAAAGTAATAAGGAGAAAATATGGACTTTGAAACATTAAAAAGCTCGTCAAGTAATTTTGACAAACTTACAAAAGCACTAGAGCAAAATCTTGCTCCAGAAGATCAATCAAATAAAAACAAATACCAAGACGACAGATTTTGGAAACCAGAGTTAGATAAAACTGGTAACGGTTATGCTGTTATTAGATTTTTGCCGGCAGTTGAGGGTGAAGATTTACCTTGGCAAAGAATTTGGTCACACGCTTTCCAAGACAAAGGTGGCTGGTATATTGAGAACTCACTAACAACACTAGGCCAAAAAGATCCTGTGTCAGAAGAAAATACAAGACTATGGAATACAGGTTTAGATAGTGATAAAGAGATAGCAAGAAAAAGAAAAAGAAAATTATCTTACTACTCTAATATATTAGTTGTTTCAGACCCTAAACATCCAGAAAATGAGGGTAAAGTATTTTTATTTAAATTTGGTAAAAAGATATTTGATAAGATTACTGAAGCGATGCAACCAGCATTTGATGATGAACAACCAATTAACCCATTTGATTTTTGGAAAGGTGCTAACTTTAAACTAAAAATCAGAAAAGTTGATGGTTATTGGAACTATGACAAGTCTGAATTTGAAGGCGTGTCAACTCTTGCTGAAAGTGATGACAAGATTAAAGAAATCTGGTCAAAACAATATGCTCTTAAACCTTTCCTTGACCCTAGTAATTTTAAAACCTATGATGAACTTAAAGAGAAACTGAATAGGGTAATTACGGGTGATAGAAACGCTAGTACCGTTGAAAATGCAAACCTCCCGCCAAAAACCAACGATACAGCGAAAAGCACACCAGTTAGTGCTCAACCAGAAGCTAGTGATGATGACGATACGTTATCTTACTTTAGTAAATTAGCTGAGGAAGAGTAATCTATCTCTCTCATAACTGAATGCTTAAGAGGCCGTTAGAAATAACGGCCTCTTTTTTTATTTTCAGCGTATAAATATTGTTATGGCAAATATACTAGATCCACTTGTAGATAAGCAAGGTGGCATAAGAAAATCAGCAGCTTGGTATAGAAGTAATGTAGCTTCTATCGCTGATAGAGTGACGGCCAGAAAGTTAATGAATCAAGGTAAGTTAATTGGTAGACCTAGTGCTGGTAGATTAAATATGTTCTTTTATGACCCTAAAACAAAACAGAAACTACCATATTATGACACTTTTCCACTAGTCTTACCACTTGAACCAATTAAAGGTGGTTTTTTAGGTTTAAATTTTCACTATTTACCATATTTGTTAAGATTTAACTTATTACAAAGATTACAAAAATTTGCTGATGGTGGTATGAAATCAACTACAAAGTTTGAAGCGAATTATGATGATGTTAAAGGAATTAATTTAGTAAAACCAACAATTAAAAAATATTTGTATAGTCACGTGAGATCACAGTTTTTAAAAATAGATTTTGATGAGGCAGCTTTGGCTGTTTATCTACCTGTACAACAATTTAAGAAAGCAGGAACAAATAAAGTTTATTCTGATAGTAGGAGAATGATTTAATGAAAACAATTAAAAAAATTATAGCAAAAATATTTGGCATAAAACAATGTCAATGTAAAGGTAAATAATGGCGATTTTAAAAGGCGGCCGAAGAATAGGAAATTTTGATATTAGACTTGGTTTACCTAGGGATAAGTCTTTAGATAATGTTGAAAGTGATCCTAGAATTGGTAGAGAAGCAGGTCCATCAGGTGAAAGAATTGTAAATACAGCAGAAGCTAGAATTGCTCAAGCGGCTAAAGGTGCTAAATCAGCAAGAGTACAAAGAGGTTCAGATTTAACAGGTGATGATAGTAAAAAAACAAGACGACAAGGAGAAACAACAATAGGCAGATTTTTAGCGATGGTCGGCCAAGGTGAGGGTTTTGCTTTTACAAATAGATTTATTGTTCAAATTAATTTACCAAATAGTTTACTTTTTGATTCAAATAGTGGTGAAACAAGTGTAGTTGCTCCTAATGAATTAACATCATCTACAATGGTAAGAACCGTTAATGCTATGTGTAACAAGGCAGAATTTCCTAGTAGAGATATAGAATCAACAGAATACATAACTTATGGTCCTCAAAGAAAAATGCCAACATCATACACTTTTCCTGGTCAAATAGAAATGAGTTTTTATGGCGACAAATATTTAAGACAAAGATCATTTTTTGAAAACTGGCAAAAGGCTATGTTTGATATAGATAGCCACAATATGAATTACTATGATAATTATGTTGGTACAATTGATATTTACCAATTAGGTAATTCAGTTGAAACAATAGAGTCAGGTGGTGATGATATAGCAGGCAAGGCCGAAGTTGCTACACAAATTACATATGCTGTTAGATTGTTTGAAGTTTATCCTGAAACAATTGGTACTGCCTCTTTAGAATATAGTAATACGGCGACAGTACACAATTTACCAATCACGTTTGCTTATAGAACTTGGAGAAACTTGACACTTGATGGTATGCCAGGAGTTGGATTTGGTTCAACAGAAAAACCAGAATTTGAAGGCATAGGAGATAATATGAATATAGGTCAAGGTGGTGAAGGACAGTTTTTACCAACGTCACAAATATATTCAGTTAATCCTTTGGCAGGTAAAAAGAAATCACTTATTAAAAAACCTAGTGGGTTTTTAAGTAAACTACCTCCTGAATTAAGAAGAGCAGGACGTGATGTAGTAAATCAAGTTAAGAGAGGTTTACCAATCGGTAGAATAACAGGTGGAAGAGTATTTCCACCATTTTTATAATTAAAATAGAAGGAGTAAATTATGGCTTTACCAAAAATTGAGGCGCCAAGATATGAGTTGACACTTCCCTCTAAAGATCAAAAAATAGAATATAGACCTTTTTTAGTAAAAGAAGAAAAAGTTTTATTATTGGCTTTAGAAGATGGTGGACAACAAGCACTTATTCGTGCTGTAAAAGATATTGTAAAATCTTGTACATTTAATACTATTGATGTAGAAAACTCTCCACTATTTGACCTTGAATATGTATTTTTACAAATACGAGCAAAGTCAGTAGGTGAGATTTCAAAATTAAAAGTATTATGTCCTGATGACAATGAAACTTATGCTGATGTTGATATTGACTTAACTAAAATAGAGGTTCAAGTTGATGAAGAACATTCAAATGAGATTGTTATTGATAAAGATAAGAAAATAGGAATATTTTTAAGATATCCTAGTATTGATGATGTTGAGGAAATTAAAGACTTAACAGCGGCCGATACAGCAGACTTATTTAATATAATGGCAAGAGGTATTGATACAATATATTATGGTGAAAAAACATATACTGGTTCTGATTACACTAAAGAGGAGATGAACGAATTTTTAGAAAATTTAGATGCTCAAATATTAAATAAAATTAAGAGATTTTATGATACGGCACCTAAATTGACAAAAGAGGTAGAAGTTGTAAATCCAAAGACCAATGTTAAAAGTAAGGTAACATTGGAAGGATTATACGATTTTTTCGGATAGCCCTCTCACACGATAGTTTACAAAACTATTTTGAAACTAACTTTGCTTTGATGCAACATCATAAATATTCATTGACGGAGTTAGAAAATATGTTGCCTTGGGAGAGGGAGGTGTATATCAATCTGTTGGTCGCTCATCTAAAAGAAGAGCGTGATAAAAGAAAAAGGGAGATAAAGTAATGGAAGAGAGTATTACAGTACCATCTGATAAAAAAGAGGTATCAAAAAAAGTAAACGTAGAATTAGAAGTTGACACATCTGTAAAAGATTTAGGACCTAATCCATACGCTAAATTAATTCATTTGGCAAGAGCAGTAGATAGTTGGAGAATATTTCCAAGAGTGTTTATATCTACATACATTTATCTATTATATAAAGTAGTAATTTGGTATATGAATTTATCAAGTCCTACTATGGAACAATCAGGCTTAGTATCAATCGTAGTTGGTGCTGGAGCGGCTTGGTTTGGTCTATACACAGGTAGTAGAGCAAAATCAGATAAGAAATAATTAAATGCCCGAACAATATGTACTAAAAGACGAATTAGCAAAAGAAGTAGTTAAGTCTATGAAACCTAATTTAGGTGGTAGACGTGTTATGGGTAATAAAGATAGTTTAGATATTGAAATTAAAGAAAATAAAATATTATCTGATTTAAAAGAAAATAGTTTAAAACAAAACAATCATTTACAAAAAATATCTTATTCAATGTCTGCTATGGTAGGTTTTGAAAGAGATAAACAGCGTAGAGCTAAAGATCAACAAACTGAATTAGCCAGAGAACTAAAAAAAACTATGGCAAGAGGTGGTGCTATGGGTCCTAGTGGTGTAACAGGCTCACCTAAAACAATGAGTGGTGAAGGTGGTGGAATGGGGATTATGGGTAAAGCATTAGCATTTTTAGGACTAGGTACTGCTGGAACTGCTGGTGCTAAACAATTACTAAAATTAAGAGGTTCAAAATTAGGTGGAGGTACTGAAAGATTTTTTGGTGTAAATAAAGGTTATGACCCTAGAGCTGCTAAAAAATTAGGTGTAGGTGGTACAGCAAAAGCATTAGGAAAAAGAAGTTTAGGAGGTTTATCAAAAATGGCTACAGGTAAAGCTGGTGTCTTATCTGCTCTATTTGCTATACCATCTTTGATGTTAGATTATTCTGATATGAAAAAATCACAAGCTGAAGGTGATGATTACGGCGCTAGTGAGGCACAAGAAAGTATGGTAGGAACAGGAGGTGCTGTAGCTGGATCTCTTGCTGGAGCGGCTACTGGTGCTGCTATTGGTTCTGTTGTTCCTGTAATAGGTACGGCAATCGGTGGTTTAATAGGTGGTTTAATAGGTGGTTTTGGTGGTTCTAAATTAGGTAAAGGATTATTTAAAACTAAAGCAGAAAAAGAAGCAGAAGCGGCTAAAAAGAAAAAAAATGAAGAAGAACTGGCTAAAAAATATAATTACGATAAACTTAATCCTAAAGATTTAAGTAAAGAAGCTGAGAAAGCACCTGAAATGAAAGAGGCCAAAAAAGGCATTGATATGACTAAAAAACCTGATTTATCAGCTACAGCAAAAGTTGAGGGTGGAAAAGTTACAGGTGTTGAAGGAGATATGGCTTCAATATTAGCGGTAGAGAGATTGAAATTAGGAAAAACTAAAGCAGGACAAAAATCAAGTGCTGATTTTGATAAAATGATGTTTGGTGATACTTTTGCTGGTCAAAGTAGAGAATTAAAAGAGGGTGAAGGAGCTAGAAGTACCGAAGATATTATTGAAAAAGATGGTAAGAAATTTGCTGTATCAAAAACTAGTCAAATTAATTTAAATGATGCCGAACAAGAAATTGCTAAAAATGGTTATATGAAGTTATATAACGATATATTTGGATATTACTATGAATTATATAAAAATAAAGACTTTCAAAAATTATTAAAAAATGATCCTGATAAAGCTAAAGACGCTGAAAAGATAATATTTGATAAAGTACAAGATCAAATATTTGGCAGAGGTAGAAATTTAGGATTTGCTTCAGCAGCATATTTTAATGGTATGATTAGAAATAATAAAGCAAGTGAGATTATTAATAGAGCACAACAAAACGCTTATGCTGATGCTAAAAAAATAGGAACCGAAGAAGCAGGTAAAACAATGTTTGATAAAGTTAAAGGTTTCTTCAAAGGTTTTCAAGGAGAAGAGGCAGGCACAGCAGGCGATATTGCTGGAGAAGCTGCTATGGAAAATGCTGCTGGCGATCAGACTGAAACACAAAAACCAGGCGATAAGAAAAGTATATTTTCTAAATTTAAAACAGTATTGAGAGGTTTAGCAAAAGTTAGTCCTATATCGGCTGCTACTATGGCAATTATGGATAAAAATAAAATGCCTGAAGAAAATGCTCAATTCGGTGATATACCAACAGAAACAAAACCTAAAACAAGAGCAGATATAGCAAAAGATAGAATGATGAATATGGTTTTAAATCCTGAAGATGGTAAATATTACCCACCAGATTCACCAGTTTTGAACAAGTTTAAACCAAATGATTTGAGAAGTGTAAAAGACATATTAGATTCAGGTCAATCAACACAGGCCGCTTCTGCTATGGCAGTATCAAATAACAATGTCAATAATGTAAGTAATAATAGTAATCAAAATATTTACACAGGTAAATTAAATGTTGATGTTGACAACTATGCTGAGAGAGTAAACGACTTTTAGTAAATACCTAATTCTTTTTCAGTAAAGATTTTAAATTCTAAACCATTATCATTACAATAGACATCAGCGGCTTGCCATTTAGCCACATTTTTGATATACTCTAAACTCTCCCTCATAAATGCCTTTGATTTTTTTAGTTTGGGTGTAGGTTTTTTAGTTTGTGCTGATGGTTTTATCTCTATCATATAACGCTTGCCTTTTTTGGTTTTTATGATAAAGTCAGGATAGTAACGGTGAACTTTACGATCAAGTGGATTAACATATGGTATAGCTAATTCTTCACTTGCCCAATATATAATATCCTCATTTTTATCACAATAGACCATAAACTTACGCTCCCAATTTGAACGATAGACTATTCTTGTATGGTCGCCAGCGTATTTGCTAGGGTTGGTGGGTCTGTAAATACCCTTATATGTTGCTCTCTTTTTCATTATAAATATTACTAACAAAGGTTATTTATGGCGAACATACCACTACAACAATTTAGAGCTAATAGATTATTAAATTCTAAATCTAATAATTCTACAGGTAAATTTGTTGATTCTATTACAAATACATCAGCAACAGAAATTACAGATTCAATACAAGAATCAATGAAAAAAGATCCATTGAAATTTGCTGGATTAAGATATCCATTAGATATTGGTAGTGAGGGTTTAGGTCACTATGTTATATTTTATTGTATATCAAATAATTTTGGTAGTGGTACTTCTAGTGACAAAGTAATGGCGGCTAGAGTGGGTTTGGCAAAACCAATTATTGGTCGTGGAGGAGGCGGTAGAGATACAGGTGATCCAGAAATAAAAGATTTAAGGGTTAATCAACAAGGTGTAAATCCAGGATCTCTAAAATCAAACAATAGTGTAATATCAAAATTTCCAACACATAGCGTATCAACAGGTGCTATCGCATTGTATTTACCTCCAGGAGTTAAAGTTAGTTATGGAATGACATATGATACAGAACCTACAGACTTATCAGGACAATTATTAGGAACTATAGGTGAAGCTAAAAACGCTACAGGCGCTTTTGAAAAATTTAAAACATTAGCTGGTGGTGCTGTAGGTGGTGCGGCTACTGAATTGGGTAAAGCAGTTGGTGATTTATTTGGTAATGCTTCAATAGGTGATCCTGTAAAATTAGGTTCAAAGGCATTAGGTATTGCTATTAACCCACACGAAGAACAATTTTTTAATAAACCAAATTTTAGATCATTTAATTATACATTTACATTTTTCCCTAAAAGTGAAGATGAAATGGAAATGGTACATAACATTATATGGTTATTTAAATATCATATGCATCCAGGCTATGACGCTTCATCTGTAGGTGGAAGAGTTTTTAAAGTGCCTTCAGAATTTGAAATATTTTATTATTACAAAAATAATATAAACGATTTTTTAAATAAAATTACAAGAAGTGTATTAGAAACTATGGACGTAACATATGGACCTGAAGGTAAGTTTAGCTCGTTTAATGAATACATTATGAATACAGGTTTAGGAGAAACTATAAAGGGTGCTCCGCCTGTACAGACAAATTTAACTTTAGCGTTTAAAGAAACTACATTTATTACTAAATCAGATATTGAAAGAGGTCACTAATGGCATATTTTGAAAAGTTTCCTAAAATACTATACGACATAGACAACACAAAGAACTATAAACTTGTAACAGATATATTAAGACGAGTTAAAGTAAGAGAGTCAATTAGAGATAATGTCGAATTATTTGACAAATATGATGTAGATAGTGGTGATTCACCTGAAACAATTGCCTACAAGATATATGGATCAGTTAGATATTATTATGTTATACTATTATTGAATAATATAAAAGATAGATACTATGACTGGCCGTTATCATATCAAGCATTTGAGTCATATGTAAAAGACAAATATGCCAACCCGAGTGGTATTCATCATTATGAAATAACACAATCAAGTGGTACAACAACATCAAATGGTCCTGATGACTATGATTATTTAATAGAAGTCAATAGCACACAACCAGGAGCAGTTGCTGTCACTAATTATGAATACGAACAAAGATTACAAGATAAGAAAAGACAAATTAAATTATTAAAACCAGGTTTTTTAAGAGCATTTGAAACAGAATTTGAAAAACTAGTTAGAGTATAAAATGGCAGTTGATGAAAAGAATCCTAATATTATAGAACAGGCCGGTGATTACAATTTAGAAATTTGTAATATACTATCTTATAGACGTAATGATGAGGAAGGTGTAAACTATGAGATGGATTTAGTGTCTGGTGGTGTTATACAATTTTTAGAATTAAAAGAAGACATATTAAGCAATTCAATACTTGGTTCAGTAACAGTATATGATGCACAAGATATACGAACAATACTGCCAATAACAGGTTTAGAAAAGTTAGAACTTAAATTTAATACTCCAGGTCTGCCAGGCTATAACAATGTAAGAGGTGAGGGTTTTCCATTTCAGATATACAAAATAGAAAAAGTAGAAGTAGATCAAACCAATCCTAGAGCACAACGGTATAGAATATTATTTTGTTCGCCAGAGGCGTACAGAAACAGTATTACAAGAGTCAGTCAGGCGTACGCAGGACCAGTAGAGAACGGCGTAAACTCAATATTACGTGACCCATTATATCTAAACTCTAAAAAAAGATTTTTTATTGAACCCACAAACACCAACACAAAGATTGTTGTACCTAATTTTAAACCTTTTAGAGCAATACAACTATTAGGCAAAGACGCCATATCACAGAAATACAACAACGCAGGTTATTTCTTTTACGAAACAACAGACGGTTATCACTTTAGAAGTTTAGAGTCAATGATTGCGTCAGGTGGTAATATGCCACGACCTATTAAGTTTAATTACTATTATCAAATTGCCAACTCAAATACAGACAAGAACGTAAAAGATGTAGAAATGGATATGAAAGGTGTGATTAAGTACGAGTTTGAACGACCAGTCAATATGTTAGAAAATGTCAACAAGGGTTTATATGCCTCTAAATTGTTTACACACGACACATTTTACAAGACATACGAAGAAAAGAACTATGACTACTTTGCAGACTTTAAAAACCATTTTCATTTAGAATTTGATAGTGGCGGTGAAAAGGCAAGATTTAAGGGCGTACTACCTATACACCCATACGAAGATACAAGAAAAGACTTTGGACAACATTCAGACGCCAGAGTAATGGTTGAGTCAAACACAAGTAAAATACACAATGATTATGAAATTATAGATCCAAAAGTCACAGTACAACAAAAGAACTCACAAAGACTGGCTATGAACAATATTAATCTATCTCTACAAGTGTTTGGTAATACTGCCATCAACGCCGGAGATGTCATTACCTTTGATATACCTCTTATGCGACCACTTATAGAAGAAGGCGACACACAAGAGTCTAATCCTTTTTATTCTGGCCGATACTTGGTAATGGCAGTAAAACATATTATTAATCCAACACTATTAAGACACGAAATGGTACTAAAGTGTATGAAAGATAGTGTAAACACCGAGTTTGTTGCCGAAACCACAGAATTTACACCTACATTAAAGGATTTTACAAGAAAAGTAGAAAACATCTACGAAATAGATCAAAACTATTACAACGAGAGTATAGGAGATGGATTTTAGAGAGGTATAGAGAATAAGAGAGTTTCCGACGCTTCCGAGCGCTGTGGAGCAGGCCACCAATCAACATATGAGTATATGGCCTACAATATAACACAAATGAAAGTGAAAGGCAAGTAAATAAAGACAATGAACAAATTATATAACAAGATAAGAACTTCATACGGCCACCTCTCCGATAGACTGATAGAGGAATATGATAGAAGACAATATATGAGGTTCTACAAGGGTAAACTAGAAGGCCACGAAGCTAAAGTCAGTCTGGCGACTGCCTGTTTCTATATGGGACAAGGGTTTGGGTATATACGAGGCCTTATAAGTGGTATAAGTAATAGAATAGGCCATTTGCGTACAGTACGAAGAAATAGGTTAAAATAGCGTATAGTGAGTGAATTAAAAGGCGACAATTATCGGTAAAAATAAAAATGATTACAGACAAAAATTTTCTAGGCCGTAACGGTTTCATCTGGTTCAATGGCGTAGTTGAAGACAGGCAAGACCCTCAATACACTGGCCGTGTGCGTGTACGTTGTATTGGTTATCATACACAAGACAAGATTAAATTACCAACGGCCGATTTACCTTGGGCAACTTGTTTGTTACCTACTACATCAGCCGGCATATCAGGAATTGGCCAATCACCTTCGGCCTTTGTTGAAGGTAGTTGGGTGTTTGGATATTTTAGAGATGAAGACTTACAAGAGCCTATAGTGTTAGGTAGTTTACCTGGCAGGCCGTCTTTATTGGGAAATCCAAATAAGGGGTTTAATGACCCAAATCCAAGGCCAGATGACGAAACAAAGTCGGTCTATCCACGAGAGGTAGATGAGCCAGATACCAATAGGTTGGCCGTTAATAATCCAGACAAAGAGGCAGCGTCATTGACGACACGAAAGGCCGATAGGATTACCAATATTGTAGGAGTAAATAATACTTGGTCACAACCTGAAATTGATTATGCGGCCGTTTATCCATACAATCACGTTTACGAAAGTGAGTCTGGCCATATAATGGAATTTGATGATACGGACACCAAAGAACGAATACACCTACGTCACAAGTCAGGCACTTCTATTGAAATGACAGCAAACGGTGATACCATTGAAATAATAAAAAACGACAAGTACATCTTAATCACCAACGACAACAAGGTCTATATACAAGGCGACAAAGATGTCATAGTTAACGGCGACTACGACTTAAAGATAAACGGCAATCTAAACGTGGCCGTAGCAGGTAATAAAACAGAAACCATAAGTGGTACAAAGACAAGTAACACAACTGGAGCAGTAATACATACAGGCTCTACAATAGACTTAAACCCTTAGCTTATATATGGCCGTGTTTTTTATGGCTCGAAAACCTGTGGTGGAAAAGTGCTTATGCAAACTGGAGCGGCTTGCTAAACTATAAATGTAATAAAGATGTTAATAGATATATTGGAGGCCATATTTAAATGGCCACCTTGTAGAGTTTCTATATCTTATACATAGTGGTGTTGAACCATCAGGAAAAGCTTAGAGTCCAGCTAGACAACTTAATACACTTCCTTTTATAGAAAAAACCCCTCGGATAAAAATACACGTAGGAAGACGACTTTATCTCCTAAATATTAAAGTAATATTATTCTACATTCCCCTTAACAACTGGCCTGTTACTTACAAAGGACATACTACTATGGCAAAATGGCCTAAGAGTTTTACTCTACCTTATCTAAAAAAGAAGGCACCAAAGATACCTGATTACACTTGTATTCAAATAGATGATATAATAGAAAAGTTAGAACATTTACAACAAAATGATAAACGACTTACAAAGGCACAAGTTACACGGTTACGTAATAGTCTGGAGAAGTTACGTAGTTCTAACAATAAACTACGACAAAGTGGTATATTCTGGTATGAAAACATTAAAAAGATACTATTAAGAATTAAGCCTTAGAGGCCACTTAACCACCGGAAACTCGGAAAAAATCTCTTGCCATTCTATAAATATTGAAGTATAAAGAGAGAGAATTATGGCGTCAATCGTAGAAAATAAAAAGTATGGTGAAAACCATAGAGTTATATTAAAAGATAAGCCTGTAAATAGTGCCTTGTTTAAAAAAGAGGGTTATGTGCCAGGTAAATCTGTGTTTTTAATTATACGTAGAAAAGTTAAGGCCAATAAGTTTATAGAATTGGCCAAAGGCAATAAATCCATTGTACTTAAAGATAGTAAAAATAAGATTGTGTTAATTGAAGGATCTGAAAGTTCTATTAACGGTTCATTTAATCACTATACGGCCAACGCCAAATCAAAAACCAATGTATTGACTGAAATAAAAGAATTAGTATCAATGCATCTATTTGAAAGTTATATTGAAACAGGCCGTACTTTAAAAGAGGAACAAGTTAAATCAATGGTGGGAAAAATTAAAGGTGTGTATGAAACATTGTTTGATAGTTTTTATTATGAAAGTGCTTTAAAGCAATTAAATGAATTAAAAAAGTATAAACTAAAAAAAGGTTATCATTACGAAAGACAAAAAGGTCCAATGACCAATGAGTTATATAAACTAGCTCGTGGGTTAACGGGTAAATTAGATGATAACTGGAATCCAGGTGATGTATGGATGATACGTAAAAATTATAATATGAAACCTTTATTAAATTCTAAATCGGCCAATGAGTTAAATGGTGAATTAACAAAGGCCTTTAAAAAAAGAGATGTTATTCCTATTTCACTTAAACAAGTAGAAAAGCCAAGAGCAACTTCTTCTATTATTGACCCGAGTAAATTAATGACACAAAAGTTAGATTTAGATTTAAAGTTTGATAGAGTGGATTTATCAGAAAGTTTTAATAATTTTATTGTTATAACTAAATCTGGTTTTGCTGTTCGTGTGGGTTTTAAGGCAAGTGCTACTACATTAAACGTTTCATTAGAAGGCCGTTTTATTGGTGCTGGTTTTCAAACAGGCGCCGTTGATGCTAAGGCTTATACAAAATATGTAGATGAAGAATATAATTACAAATTAAGAGGTGGTGGTGTAAATCAATCAAGTTATAGTGTAGCACAAAGAGAATTAAAAGAAATGTTTAGTAAGTATAAACGATTGTCAAATACAATTGAAAACTATGATGAGGCCATACGATTGTTTAAAAGAGGTGACAAACTAGTACAAGATAGATTTGCCAACTTAATGAGTTATATGTATTCTTTTTTAATGAAACCAAAGTCTTTTGAAAATCATATGAAGTTTAATTACTTTACATCCAAAAAACTTACAACGGATAGTAGTATTTACCTTATCATACAATAGTATTAAACTTTTGTTACAATCACTTTTCTAGTTCTAAATATTTTTTAGATGAGGTCTTCATTTAAAAAACTAATCAAAAAGGTCAAAGAAATGGAATTAGGGAATCCTATAATCACTACCCTTGTAGGTCTAGTGGTATTTTATATTGGTTTGAAAATGTTTTCAGGTGGAATGAAATCAATGGGTAATTTAGATCACTTATCTTATTTTACACACAATACAGTTTATATGTTTTTTGGTGGTATCATTATGACATTACTTTGGCAATCATCATCACTATCAACGACAGCAATCATAGCTCTTGTTGCCTCTGGTGCCGTTCCATTACCAGCGGCCATAGCCGCCGTATTAGGGGCAAACATAGGTACAACAGGTACAATATGGATTGCTGGATTTTTAGTATCTGATGGAATACCACAAGGAATTACAAGACATATCGCTTTAGCACATACTGGTGTAAATTTGATAATGGCGTTTACATTACTTCCATTTGTCAAACAAATCGCAAACTTCTTATCAAAATTTTAACATTGACATTTATACAGATATGTGTTATATTCATATTAGATATGTTTTAGGCACATATCTGTTATAAATAATAATATACGTTCATCCTGAAACGGACGGAAGTAGGCAAATGCCGAAGGAACGCACCTAACTTTAAAAAGGAGGGTGTTATGGAAAGACATACAAGATTACTTACAGGTTATAGTAAGTCTAAAGAGCTTGAGAAAAAAACAAAAGCTTTGTTTAGTGCCAGAAAAGAAGTTGACATCAATGCTGGTGGAACATCTGGTTACATTGTTAAACACGGACCAAACAAAGATAAAGTCTTAGCTCACACAAAAGTTAAATCCACAAATAATTGGTAAGTGTATAAATAACTATACCACACCACGAGAGAGCGTAGCTCTCTCATAGAGAGGTGCTTACCTCCACACACAAGCACCTCTCACTTTAACAATCAACAACAAAGAAACTGGTACAGACGGATTGAATCGAACAATCAACCTCTGGTTCCACAAACCAGCGCTCTAACCAATTGAGCTACGTCTGCTTAAAAGAAATACGTGTAAACTAATCCTATAATAGTTACACTAGCTAAAACAACATTAGTTGTAATTAAGGCGGCTTCTTTCCACATAACTGAAACAGCCAACCATACAAAGCCACCTAATAAATTCATTAAAGGTCCATATGGATAGATATTAAGTGAATTAAGAGCGGCGCCGATAATTAATAGGCCTGTCGCTATCCATTTTAAATAATAATCTATTTTATATTTTTTTGTATTCAAAGTGTATCCAACTTTCTGTTTTCTCTTTTGAGTTTGTATATATTTTCATACCTGGTCCGTATTCATTATTACAGGCAAAGATGGCGGCATCCCAATCATTATCAAACTCTTTTAAAATCTTGCCGTCTTTTGTAACTTGATATTTTATCATCTGTAATAAATGGCAAAAGTATCAGCATAGGCCATATGAACATAATCCCTTGGCCGTCTATAACCTGGTTTTGAATTGCCTCTATATCTTATTCTTAAAGGTTTTACTTTTTTAGAAAACTCTTTAAACAAAGGCAGATACTTCATTGGTATGCCTTTGGCTATTCCTTTCTCTAAAGGGTGGCCTTTATATTTTTTAGCAATACTATTACTAACCTTTTTTAGTTTTTGGTAATAATCAGTATTCATAACTTTATCAGCGTACAACATTATGCTACCTCCAACATTGTCATTGGTACTCTATAGATTCTGCCTGATAAATCAACCAGACATTTACTATTCATAATTTTGGTAATTACACCAGGCGTCTTTTTAGTTTTTTGTACAACATTCACCTTTGTGCCAACCTTCATTTCGTTTTTAACTTTAGACTTGATTAATACATCAATCATAGCCTTGGTATCATTTAATTGAGTGATACTCATTTTGTTTAGTGTTTCTATCATCATAGTGTTTTCTCCTTTATTATTTTATTTTAAATATAATGGACCTGTCCATTGAATTGGATAGTTACCTGTTAATACATTTCCTCTTGGTGAGTTTAAAGCAGGAGCATTCCAACCAGCCGCTTTTAATATATCACCTTTTTTAAAATGTTTAAAGTCTTCTTTAGCAATAAAACAAAAAACACCAGTATCTTGTACAACTTTAATATACTTTTTACCGAATGAAACTCTTGTTTTCATATCCCAATTGTCAACTTGTTCTTTAGAATAACCAGTAAGTTCTTTGCCACCCATTGTTGACATTCTTACATAGTCTTGTTTAGCACCAGCCATTAAGTTTTTAATTCCTTCGTCTAGTGTATTTGCTGTTTTTTCTACTTTTATCATAGTTTAGTCTCCTTTTTTAAGTGTTAATATGGTTAGTATACCACAAATCATAGCAATTGTCAAGCAAATAAAAAATGCTGTCCAATTTTCGTTTCCAATACAGGCGCCACCACAATCTTCAATGGCGCCAGCAGCTAATATTAATGAAACAATAGTAGTAATAGATAAAATATTTGTCATTATGCTACTTTCTTTTCTTCTTTGTTAATAATATCAATATATTTTTGTATATCAATTGTTCTATACATAGATTGATTATAGATTGAAGATATTTTCATCACAGGTTTTTGACTAGAAATATATTTCTTCGTTCTATTGAAAGGTCTGATAGTTTCTTTCACAACATATGAAGGCGTAACACTATCATAATTAATGAAATAATAAGTTTTATTACTATCATTTTTCATTTTTGTTACTTTATTAACTAAATCATAATCATTTTTATCAATATACTTAATTGATTTTAAAAGTGATAATGATATATTGTGTTTGTTTTTTTCTTTTTTGTTTAACATTGTGTTTTCCTTTGTTTTTGTTGTCATTACTCGTCCAATATACCAGATAAATACATAAAAGTCAAGCAAAAAAAGCAAAAAAAATGAAGAAAAATCACATTTTTTTGTTATTTGTTCTTATTTTGTTCTCTTCCTGTGTTAAAAATGTTGAAAAATGTCGTTTTTTGCCAGGAGTTGAGCTAGAATCACAAAAAAAAGACGAATCACAAGAAAAAAAAGAAAATACCGAAGAAAAAATTAGAGATTTATTAAAAAACGGAAAACCGAAAGCAGAAATAAGCTGTAATTTTTAAGATAAATATTAATAATGACAAAAAAAATTCAGAAATGTCAAAATTGTGGGCACGATTGCCATTGTGGCGGCCATTGTATGAAAAATTATGATGGAAACGGTGAAATTTTGTGTTGTAGTTATTGCCGACACGAAAAAAATAATGATTTTGATGAAAATGAAGTAACATACGATTCAATGGATTATGATTCGTTTAATGGAGTATAAAAATGGCAAAAATGAGAGAGTTCTTATTTTGGAACGACAAAGGACAAGAAGAAAAAAACGAAAATACAAGTTTTAAGAAGGCCGTAAAGTCTATACAAGAAAAATTTAAAAATCAACTTGTTGGATTTGAGTATATTAGTAAAAAAGGCAAAAAGGTTGTAAGTTCAATTCAATTACCTCTTGGAAGAAAAAAGAAATTAGGTAAATAATGGCGAAATTATCAAAAGGTTTTGTAAAACACGAAAGAATGCCTAAAAAGACTTCACAAGGCACAAGTAAAAAAGTTAAAAAAAGTTCAATGAACAAACATAAAAAACGTTCATTTAAAGTTTATAACAAACAAGGTAAATAATGTTAACAGGTGAGTTTGTCATAAGAAGAAATGGCAAATTAGAGAAATATAATAAGTTTAATGATATACCAAGTAGTTTTGAACACGTAATATCATTTAAACCTGATTATCCACCTGAACCACATACCGAAGAACAACATAATCAAATGTCAAAGTTTGATGATTATTTAAAGGAGTTAATGACACGTGCCAGCGGTAACTAGAATAGGTGATGCAGATGTGGCTCATTGTTCAGGAATGACAAGAGCTGAAGGATCTCCAAACGTAAGAGTAAATAGTATTCCTGTTTCACGTCAAGGTGATAATAACACATCACATTTATTACCAGCAGCTGTGTGCCCACCTCATACAGCACCTATTGCTGTAGGTTCAACTACTGTTTTTATCAACGGTAAAGGTTGTGGAAGAGTTGGTGACGCTATATCTGGTTGTACTAGTGTGGCTGAAGGTTCTTCAAATGTTTTCGCTGGATAGTGTATAAATATTACTACTATGGCAAGTTATGACGCTTCAAGCACAAATAAGAGTAAAAGAAGTAACAAAATCTATTCAGATTTGGATTTAAACTTTACAAGAAATCCTGTTACAAATGATATACCTAAAGTTGAAGATGTTGACGCTGTAAAAAGAAGTGTTAAAAATTTGATACAAACTAATTTTTATGAGAGGCCTTTTCATCCAGAATTGGGTAGTGGAGTTAGAGGTCTACTTTTTGAAAATTTTACACCTATAACAGGTATATTTTTAAAAAGAAAAATTGAAGAAATTATTAAAAACTATGAACCTAGAGCTTCATTACAAAATGTAACTGTGGATGATGAACCTGATAAAAATAGATTAAAAGTTTCTATTTACTTTTATGTAGTGGCTACAAACGAACCAGTTGTTGTAACAACATTTTTAGAAAGATTAAGATAAAATGGCAAGTAATAAATTAACAGTTTCAGATTTAGATTTTGATTTAGTAAAACAAAATTTAAAAACATTTTTACAATCACAATCAGAATTTCAGGACTATGATTTTGAAGGATCAGGTTTTTCCATACTTTTAGATTTATTAGCTTACAATACACATTATCTAGGTTTTAATGCTAATATGTTAGCAAATGAAATGTACTTAGATAGTGCCGACATTCGAAAAAATATTGTGTCATTAGCAAAGATGTTAGGTTACACTCCTACTTCAGCAAAAGCTCCTTCAGCTTCATTAAATATTTTAGTCAATAATGCTTCAGGCGATTCCATTACAATGGCCAAAGGAACAGTTTTTACAACAAGTGTAAACGATACTTCTTATCAATTTGTTACTAATGCTTCTCACACACTAACGCCCACAAATGGTGTTTATCAGTTTTCTAATATTCCTGTTTTTGAAGGTACTTTAGTAACTTACAGATACACAGTTAATACATCCGATCCTGACCAGAGTTTTATAATACCTAGTAATAGAGCAGACACAACAACTTTAAAAGTACAAATTCAAAACTCATCATCTGATTCAACAACAGCGACATATACTTTAGCTACAGGTTTTACAAGTTTAGATTCAACAAGTAGAGTTTATTTTTTACAAGAAGTTGAAGATGGTAAGTTTGAAGTTTATTTTGGAGATGGTGTTATAGGCCGAGCATTAAGTGATGGTAATATTGTAATATTAGAATATATTGTTACAAATAAAACTGAAGCTAATGGTGCTTCAACTTTTGCTTTGTCAGGTGCTATTGAAACTTTTTCAGACGTTACAATTACTACAGTTTCAAGTGCTCAAGGTGGTGCTGAACCACAAAGTAAAGAGTCAATTCGATTTAATGCTCCTTTACAATATGCTAGACAAGATAGAGCAGTTACAACAGGTGATTATGAAACACTTGTACAAGAATTGTATCCTAATGCTCAATCAGTTTCAGCTTGGGGTGGCGAAGATGATGAAACGCCAATTTATGGTGTTGTAAAAATTGCTATTAAGGCCGCTTCAGGTTCTACTTTAACAGACGCAACTAAACAATCTATTGTAACACAATTAAAAAAATTCAATGTGGCTTCTGTAAGACCAGAAATTGTTGATCCAGAAATTACAAAAATACTTTTAACATCAAACATAAAGTATGATGAAAAGGCAACTACCAAAACAGCTGACACTTTAGAGTCTGAAGTTTTAACTGCTATTTCAAATTACAATAAAGACACATTACAAAAATTTGATGGTGTGTTTAGACATTCAAAAATTACAGGTTTAATAGATGATGCTGATACAAGTATTTTATCAAATGTCACAAGTTTAAAAATTAGAAAAACTCTTACACCGACTATTGGATCATCCACAAGATATGACATTTATTTCAGAAACGGTATTTTTAATCCACATACAGGTCACAAATCTGGTACAGGTGGTGTAATCACTACATCAGGATTTAAAGTGACAGGTGATACAACAAATGTTTATTACCTTGATGATGATGGACAAGGTAATGTAAGAAGATATTATCTTGTTTCTGGAATTAGAACATATGTAAATAATACACAAGGTACTGTTGACTATACAACAGGTCAAATTACAATTAACTCTTTAGATATTGCTTCAATAGAAAATATTAGAGGTTCTGCTTCGTCTGTAATAGAGGTTACAGTTGAGCCTGCTTCTTATGATATTGTTCCTGTAAGAGATCAGATTTTAGAAATAGATACAGCAAATTCAACAATCACAGTAGAGGCAGATACCTTTGTTGGAGGTTCCGCTGACGCTGGTGTAGGTTACACAGTAACATCTAATTACTAATGGCAACTTTTAAAGACAAAATATCAAAACTGATTAATAGTCAGGCTCCAGAGTTCGTTGTTGAACAACACCCTAAATTTTTAGAGTTTGTAAAAACATATTACACTTTTATGGAATCTGCCGAGTTAGATGTAACTTCGGTACAAACTACAGACGGTATTCAATTAGAAACAGAAACAGCACAAACAAATGCTTTGTTATTAGATGGTTCTCGTATTGATTCTGATAGAACACAATTAGACGCTGGTGATAAAATCATTTTAGAAAGTTCAGCCTTTGGTAAATTTACAAGAGGTGAAACTATCACAGGTCAAACTTCAGGCGCTACGACTACAGTTCTTGCTGAAGATTTAAATAATGGCCGCTTGTTTATTTCAGCACAAGATAAATTTATTATAGGTGAAACAGTATTAGGTGCTTCTTCAAACGCAAGCGCTGTTATTAATAACTACAGTCCAAATCCTGTAACTAATATACAAGAATTATTAAACTTTAGAGATCCCGATAAAGTTATTTCAAACTTTTTAACAAAATTTAGAAATGAATTTTTAAATACATTACCAGAAAATTTAAATGCTGGTGTTAATAAAAGAAACCTTATTAAAAATGTAAAATCACTTTATAAAGCAAAAGGTACTAATAGAGGCCACGAATTATTTTTTAGATTACTATTTAACGAAGATTCTGAAATATTTTATCCTAGAGAACAAATGTTACGTGTTTCTGACGGACAATGGGACACACAAAAAGTTTTAAGAGCTATATCAACGACTGGTAATACAATTAATTTAGTAGGTCGTACTATTACAGGCCAAACTTCAGGTGCAACTGCTATTGTTGAATCAGTAAAAAAACTTATTTTAGGTAATCAAATAATTTCTGAATTTGTTATTAATGATGGTTCTTATGATGGAACATTTTCTATAGGTGAAGAAATTAGAGGAACATTTTCAGACACAGACGATTATTTTATTAAAGCAAATATTACAGGTATACCCGGAACAAAAACAACAATTAATGATGGTAATCTTTACTCATATACAGATTTAATTTCTGTAAATGGAGGAGGGACTGGTGCTAGATTTTCTATAAATGATATTGGTTCTGGAGGTATTACTGAAATAATTGTTGATGACAGTGGTTTAGATTATTCTATGGGTGATAATTTAGTTTTTAATAATATAGGAACTCAAGGAGTTAATGCATCTGGATTTGTTTCAGTTGTCAATGGTGGATTTACGCAAGAAACTTCAACATCAACAACAGAAGATCATATTGTATTAGAAGATGAAACTACAAGTGATGATACATATTCAGGAAATAAAATAGTACAAGAAGAAGGAACTGGTGTAGGAGATATTACAGATGTTTATATAACAAATTCTGGTTCTGGATATATTTCTTTACCTCTAGTATCGATTACATCTTCATCTGGTGTAGGTGCAAAATTATTAACTTATGGATCTGAAATAGGAAGAATTATAGGAATAAAAACAAATGAATTAGGAGAAGGTTATGAAAATTCTCCATCACCTCCTACTTTAAGTTTTTATCAAAATTTAATTTTAACTACAGTAACAGGAAATTTTAACATAAATGACACAGTTACAGGTAGTTCTTCAGGTACTACGGGAACAATAGTTAACTATGATAGTGATAGAAATTTATTAAAACTTAAAAATGTAACAGGTAATTTTTCGATTGAAGAAACTATAACATCTTCAAGTGGCGGTAGTTCAGTTTTAAACAAATTAGATGTTGCAAATATTAGCGTAAACATTGTTTCTGTAGGTGATACAGACGGTAAGTTTTTAAACGAAGATGGATTTGTTTCTGAACAAACAATGAAGATACAAGATAGTTTATACTATCAGGACTTTTCTTATGTATTAAAAGTTGGTCAATCAATTAATAGTTGGCGTAATTCTTTTAAAAAGACAATGCACACCGCTGGTTTTTATTTTACAGGACAAGTTGATTTAACAAGTAGATTAAATTTACAAATTAAGAGAATTACTGGAATTAATTCTGGAATTACAGAAATTCTAAGAAATATTTTAACAAAATTATATTCTACAATTGTAGGAAGAAGATTAGGAACTGAAACTGATGGAACAACTTTAAGAACAAATCCTGAATTAGCTGTATCAGCAGATTTTGATACTAGTACTATTACTCCATTTGATAA